>Ga0181387_1000309_pt1 | contig 11499 bp, 12 predicted proteins | sample 10SPOviralmetaG_FD_130119 | JGI IMG/M metagenome (GOLD analysis project Ga0181387, IMG submission 130119) | Marine viral communities from the oligotrophic San Pedro Time Series (SPOT) site, San Pedro Channel, CA, USA - 10 SPOT_SRF_2010-04-27 | ecosystem: Environmental > Aquatic > Marine > Strait...
ACGGATCTATAACGGGGAGATTGGTCAGTAAAGATGAATACATGCTTAAAATAGCTAAAGAATATCCAGAGACAGAACAGGACATCTTTAATTTTCTTAATATGAAGTATCTCGCGCCAAATGATAGATAATAATATATTTTAAATTTATAAATGTCTTGTTATTCATATAAAATTATAAAAGAGACAGTTGACCCTGTTCTTAAAAATGTTGACATAACAATTATTTTAATAATGGAAAATTCAACTAGATTTAAATATGACCCTTTTATATTAAATTTAAGTAAAAAAACCGTATTTCAATATAATAAAGGCTTTAGAGCCTGTAGAAAACCATCTACAATTGTAAAAACAAATAGTGATATTGTACATGCTTATTATACAGCTTTTGAATACAGCAAAAACATGAACAATGTAATTATTTTAGAGGAAGACGCCGAAGTTTTATATTATACAAAAAGTCACTACGAAATAGTAGATAAATATATTTCTGGAACATTTAAAATTTTTTCATTTGCAAATTATGGAAAATTTACAAAAATAAATGAAAATTTTTATAAAAGTTCTATTATTTGTGGAGCACATGCGCAAATTATATCAAAAGCTCATAGACATACTTTAACACAAAAAATAAAACTAAACAATTTCAATGGTCATATAGACGCTGATTATTTTTGTGATGATGTAGTTGTATATAAATATCCACTTATAGTTCAACTCTTTATGGAAACTGAAAATAGACAGACATGGAACAGTAACAAAATCATCTCAGATTTCTTTATTAACTTAATTGAATTAGACAAAAATAAATCCGCGTGGGAAATAATATATTTAATTAGTAAATTAAATGGAAATATTACCAATGTTTTAATACTTATTATATTATTTATAGTATTAATTATTTGCAGAAAATAATCAATATTAAAATAAAATGTATTATAACTATAATACATATAATGGAATTGTTACGCGATCCAAAAGTTGAGCAACAGTTTCAAAAATTAATAACTAAATTTTTGGCTAAAAATGAAAACTATGATATGTCTAAATTTATAGGAGGTCTTCCGGTTACATTAGAAAGAAGCGATATGGCTCATCTAATGACAAAGGGTCGTGATAATAAAAGTAAATATACGGTTACACAAAAGGTAGACGGTACTCGCCTATTGATGTATATTGGTCCAGATTCTGAAACAACCAGCGTTAAACAAAGAACCGTATGTTTTATAGATAGAAATATGAAAATATATACTGTTCGCAATGATACGCGCGATATTTTGCCGTATGTAAACACGCGAGAAATGCTTTTGGATGGCGAAATAGTATTTTTTGATCAAGAAGGGATAGCTCATAAAGAATTAGAATCAAGATATGTAAAAGGTGTTTCTTTTATGACTTTCGACATTCTTTTTGGTCCAGAAAATATAGATGTGTCTTCAGAAGATGGAAAAATAATCGGACAAGAGTTTTCTTTTATCGTTCCAGAAGATGGAAAACTTAAGACATTTCCTTGGCAATACATTAACAGGTATGATATACTTCATAAACTAATAATTCCTTCAAGATTTAATAAATCAGAACCAATATTAACAGATGCTTTTAAATCTGTAAACTGGTTTAATATAGAACTAAAACCTATATATTTTCTAGAAAGTCTTAAAAGTCACAGAGTTTTGTATAATGAATCAAAAACTGGCTATCTTCAAACACTGTTGTCTAGCAACAGAAGAGATTTCTACAATTTTTTAATGAAAACATACGGAAAACAGATAAATGTTTTTATAAAGAAGACGCTTAAGCTAGATGGTTTAATCTTTACCGCAACCGATACTTTATATACAAAAGGCTCCTGGGATAAACTTCTAACTACTCAATACAAATGGAAACCTTCTAATGAACAAACAGTAGACTTGCTTGTTAGAAAAGTTTCGCCTCAAGCCGCGGGACTTTTTGTATCGAAGGGGGGTAACACAGAACCATATCAAGTAAATTACAAACAGGTTATAGTACAGGTTCCTCAAAGTATTAAAGACAATGATGTAGCAGAATTTTCACTTGATCAATCTGGTAAATTTGTCTTTAAAGAAATAAGAAAAGATAAAAAGACACCCAATGCACTGAGAACCGTGTTAAATGTTATAAATAGCTTTAAAAATCCAGTAAATATAAACGATCTTTATTACTTCTTAAATTTATCTGAAAATTCGTCAAAAGCAGAAATTAAAAAGGTTCTTGAGTATTCTACGAAGACAAAACTTTTACAGTGTGTAGCAAATTATAAAACAATAAATCTTTTAGAATCAAAGCAATTAAATCTTATCAATGATATGATTAAAAATGTAAATGTTAATAAAGAAATAGAAGTTGAGCTACGGTTTGGTATTTCAAAACAGTCTTTTAATCCAAAGATATCAAAACAATCGTTTATAGATATACTCAGAAAAGTAGAATCATTTGGTTTTCAGAAAACTGTAGACGATTTCATAGACGTGTACTCTGAAAATATTAGAACAAGATACATATTTTCTAATGAATTTGGAAAGTATATCTTTTTCGATTCTATAATAAAGAACAGAATATCTAAAATAGATATAACTATGCAAAGCGTTATTAACTATGATGTAAGGATAGCTATGTCTTCAGAAGTTAAAGTTAAACAATACAACACAACCGGTGAAAGTTACAGAAAATATAGAATGTCATTCACAGAACCAAATGGACTATTTAGATTAGACTTTACAGCTATAACACCTGGTGACTATTCCCATAGAAGCTTTGTAATGAATAAAGATTCTAATGAAACATTTCAAATAGAGATAGAGTTTTTGAAAAATGACATAAATATTAATAATCTATTCAAGTTTATAACTCAGATGTTAGCTACTTAATAATAGTCCATCTGAAAATCTGTAAGCGTTTTCAGGCGTATCCCATTCATCTGGGTCACTGAAAAAGGTGTATTCAATTGGGTTAAATTTAGTAAGTAAAATATCAATAGTTTCTTCAAATGTTTTAAACATTTCTGATTTATCCATTATTGATATTTTTCTATTTGGTACCACATTTCCAGCAGAGTCTCTGTTTATTTTGATATTAAAATAATCATTTACAAAAAGATCTACGGGTATTTCTCTTTTATTAAAAGTGTAGCTACTTAAAAAGTCTAAACCAATACCTTCGGGTATACTTTCATTATTGTAACCAAATTTAATAGCCTGTTTAGATTTTTCTAATATCTGAAGCTGAATATTGTCTTGATAATTATCTTTATTTCCCCATATAATATAATTACAACATTTAGAATCTACAAATATTAATTTTACTTGTTTATTTGTATCTATTATCTCATAAGATCCTTCTATTACATTTGAATATACATCTGGGTAAATTAAAATTTCATCTATTATACTCGTAAACATTAAATTTTGAAGATCAAATAATATAATATATCTTTTGTCAAAACTATTGTTTATTAAAGTTTCGTTGTAGTACAATAAGTCCGTAATATGATATTCGTTTTTAAATTCAATGTCGTTAAATCTTAAAAATCCGTTTAATATAATAGTATCTGTAAATTTATTAGAAATTTGACATTCTATAGACTTTAATTTTTCATTTATGTAAAAATTTCCATCCGGACTCAATACTAAAAAGAAATTGTAAGAATCGTTTGGAACTTTTCTAACGTTGTATACATCTCGTGTAAATCTGTTTATATTGTAATAAGTTAAGTTAGATAAATCAACTGTTCTTGGATCAAGTATTGATACAAATTTGTCTGCATTTTCTTTGTTATATTTTTCATTTAAACCAGATGTATCATTTTTCATTAATTTTCCATCACTTTCTACAATAAGATCAAATCTAAATAGATTCTTTTGTATACAATTTAGAAGTTGTTGGCGTCTAAAAGTGTTTAGTCCGGGGAACACTCTAGAATCTCTTTGAAAATCTGTACCCTTTACTGTAACATTTTTCCCTTCAGATGTTTTAACTATATATTCATTTGATTTTTTACTCAACTTTTTAATTACAGTTACTTGTTGAAATTTTCCATTTATATTAACTAAAGCATTCGCTCCTATAATATTACTTCCGGACACTATAATACCAGAACCCATGTCCTGTCCGTTTTTTATATTGTACATTTCGGCATGTTCTTTATTACGAGGAAACCCAGTTAGTAGATATTTTTTCATCATTTCTACGGATTCTTTTGTTTTTGTTTCGCAACACGGGTACCAAAGACCGTCAGTGTCTTGAACTCCTTCTGGTTTTAAATATTGATAATTTGGATCCGGACAGGTTCCTTTCCAAGAATACGGATCTGGTCTCATACCTTCTTTATATGTTTTATCCCCAGAGTCACGCGTGCGTGTAAGTCTACAGATTTTACCACTTGGTGCATAACCAGATACTGTATTAAAAGCAGTGGCTGTTTTAACAGTGCTTGTCAATGATTTTTTAAGTAAAATGTCTTGTTCAGACTCAAAAAGTTTATTAAATGAAATCATTACATTATTAAACATATCTTGATTTACGGGAGTAGAGCCTTGTCCACAAATTCCTCTTCTAATTTGTTTATCACTGCATAAAGATAATGTCATCATTATAACTCCAAATTTATTAATCACTGAAGTTAATTTAACACCATTCGCCGGTACAGACACAAACTTAATGTATTCTTTAGACATTACTTGATTTCTTGTTAATCTGCCTATAGAGTATTCCCAGTCTATTATCTTTATCCCATTAAAATTGATTATATTATCTCCAAACGGATAAATTTCTATCTTTGTAAAATCACTTGAAACTAAATTACCCATTGAATCAAAAGGGCTTATTAAATTGTCTAAATTTTCAAAATCAATTTGATTGCCTGGTTTTTCTAGTACACCCAACGTAAATTGACCAGACATAGAATGTATATAAGATTTGTCTGATATAAATACATATGTATCATAACCTGTTAAATTTTTAAAGTTTTCATAGTTAACAGAACCAGAATCATTTATTCTTTTGATTAGCTCATCTATTAATGTCTTTATAGACTGTCTATTATTGGGTATATTAATTAAATTTATTAGTCCGTTTTTACTTATGCGAATAGATGTTTTAACGCTCTCGTTTTCATAAGAAATTATAACGTTGTTTAAAAATTGCGTCGTAGTTGTTTTTGCAGCTAATTTTTTTGGTCCTCTTTTTTTGTATATACCAAAATAAGATATATTAGTTAATATATTTAAATTTGAGTCTATGTCTAGATTTCCATCCTGTACTAATATTTCATCAGGAATAAGTAAAATATCGTTTACCTGTTCTTGTGTAACAGTTTTATTTAAGATATTATCTCTTAAATTTTTATAATCCCCTTGGTATTCTACATTTCTAATAATGTAGTCATTAAACCCAGAAATTGTTAAATATAAACTATCTTCTTCTGGGAAGTCACACGTTTCAGAATGATCATCTGGGCCAATATTACTACAATAACTACAATAAAGTCCTTCTTGTATAGGACCAATCGGGGGTCTATTGTATGTATCATTTATAGTTTCTGTTCCAAATACCTTTTTTTGAGACAATGTTAATTTATAAAAACCACTTTCTCCTTCATCTAGTTCAAATGCAGTTTTAAGAGAGTCTATGTCTATTATTTCTTCAACAGATTCTAATTTATTTATAAACATGTTAATACCATTGATCTTGACTTCTGTTGACATATTTACTATATCTGTATATTTTAATTATTTATTTAAAAGCATATAAAAAAATTACATATATGTATAGTAAATATGTCGAAAGAGATAACAAAGTTTAATTCATTATTTGAAGAATTTCTTGAAAAAATTATTTCAGCGTTTCCCAGTGAAAAACTCACCGCTTATAGAAGAGGGTTTTTGATAATTAAGGCGACGTCTCCGTCTGTACCGGTTAATTTATTTATGGCTGGTTGTGTTGAATATAAAAGAGAAATAGTTTCAAGAAATGACGATTTTTTCCTAAAAGATAAAAAAATAAAAGAAAGAGCTAATATGTTTGGAAACTTTACTGATGACTGTGGATTAGATTCATACTGGGACGTCTTAACCCCTGCTACAAAAAAAGCAGTATGGGACTATGTTCAATCTCTTTTTGTCCTTGGTGAGATAATAGTAGGAAAAAATAAAGAATTATTTGATAAGTATAACTCTTTATATGCATCTGACTACAAAAAAGAAATAAACAATCTTCACACTTCTAATTTTTCTGTAGACTTTTTAACAAAATTAAATTCTTAGATATCTATTAAATGACAACATATTGGTTGAGTGACTTTTGCTCATTATTTAATTCTTCAAATATCAATCCTTTCTCAGGAGACGACAAAAATTTCAAATTTAATTCTCTAACAAGGCTTATAATAGTAGTAACAGTAGTATTTGCAATACTATTTAATAGTCATGCAAATGAAATTTTCCTAGCAGGGGGTATTTCTTTATTCTTGTCTGTTATTATATACATGCTAACATACAATTCAGCTGAAATGTCTATTGAGTTAAACAAAGAACTTAAAACATATACACAAGCTCAGGAACTAATAGAAAGTCAGCAGGAAAATTTAAAAGTAGGTTTATCAAAAATGGGCGCCGAAACTATAAAAGATTATAACGTCAATGTAGAAAATGAAGTAACATTAGATTATTCTCCACCGAACACACAACTAAAGAAAAGTATTTATTTCTTTGAGGGAAACAAAATGCCAAGTCAAGTAGTTGCTACAAAAAGAGAACCATCTGAGTATTTATCAATGGGGAAACAAGTTCCAACAGGTACAGCTAAACAACTACATAGTTTAATTGGTAAAAATTTATCATTTACATAAAGAATATTTTAAAAATAAAATATAATATTAATATTAAATGGCAAAAACAGATCATCAGTACGTTAAAAGTAGAGATAGTCCTTTGATTTCTGTATCGCACCCAACTAGATACTTAAACAAAACGTCTGTACCAATAGATTACTCTGTGATGCACTCGGGTATTCCAACACAAAGTCATCACAAAAATACAGTAGTTATGAGTAATTTAACTTATAAACACGAAGACCATGGTACTAGACGTCTTCAACCAAAAGTTGAAAAAGACCGTACAAAAAATTTAAATCTCCAAGGAGATAAGACAGGGGTACATTCAAGATTTGTGCAGAAAGAAATGCCTAAGCATAACACTTATTATATACTATGCGACGCAGAAAATGAAATTCGTGACACATACTATTTACACAATAAACCTCTAATTCGCCACAAAGTTGAAAAACCATTCCAAACCCTTGTAAACCCGGACAGTCTTGGAATTTTCCCACCTGATAAAAAGGAATCTTTATCACATGAATTAGACAATAAGAACATTAGATTAATTAGAAACCAAAAAGATTTTAAAGAGGTTTAAAAAAATATTGTATCATAATAAATGTCCAGTATGTGGATGTCTTCAAACGTCAGAACTATAGTAGTAACTAGAAATGAGAATAATCAACTCTCTGTAAACGAAGTTGATCCAGCTGATGTACCACAGATTCAACAAGAAGATGTCTTCTTGCATCCTTTGATAATCGCAATGTCTCATTCTTTGATGCTTGGTTTAGATTATCCAATTGATCTAGAAGAAGAAAAAAATAAATTGACAGAAGATGAATTTAAAAATTTAGAAACATGCGGCGATGTAACAAACTGTGCAATTTGCATGGAAAATAAAAAATTAAACATTAAACTTAAATGTAATCATATTTTTTGTAAAGGTTGTATTAAAAAGTGGTTAACAGGGAAATCAAATACTTGTCCAAATTGTCGAACAGAAATTTAAATTAAATATAGTAAATTATCAGATAATTTAAAATATTTAATTATAATAATAATGCAGTCATTAGTTATTGTAATAATACTTTTGTCTTTAATCGGCTTATATATAAACTTAGGAAGTATAACTGAAATGAGCAGCCCAGAGCTAAAAGTTGATGAAAATAAAAATCTATCTGCCGATGAGATAGCAGATAAAATAATGGAAGAAATAGAAGTTACGCCAGAATTTGATAAAATGGGCAATTCATTAAAGGTAGGTAACGGATTAGAGCCTGACAAACGTATAGTTAATCTTAATGTAACGTCGGGGAACGCTCCAAATACTAGACCAGACAAGTGGACAACTACTACAAAGAGAGAAATTGGAAAATACGGTCTAGTTAAAAATACATTATCGTATAAAAACAATTTTCCATATGATGTAAATTATTTAGCAGATGTTCAAGCTAAGGATACTCTTAGAAGCAAAGTTTCTACAATGACAAGAAATCCAAAGGCAGAAGCACTACGTAGTCAGATCATATTACCAAAAGATGAATCTCAATTTAAAGAAGGTTTTAAATTTATGGATAGAGCTATTGCCATAATAAGAAATCAAACTGCAAATGAAAACAAAATCTTACCAGATGTTCGTAAAATTGATTCAGATGAAGTATCAGGCAGGGCTTCTAAAAAAATATACAGAGTTACACCAAGTCAGGTAGAGATAAAAGCAAAACCAGATATAATGTCGGTTCATGTTGCTCATGATCATGCTGATATCCATTCTAAGATGCAAAAATTAGACCCCGTAAAACATTCTATAAATCAAATGAAGTCTAATTATAATTTTAAATAAAAAAATATTTACTAAGTATTAAATGACAACTTCTCTTTTACCAGCAGAGTGGCGACGTAATAATGGTAATTTAAATGGTCTAAATCAAAGATCTATGATGAATAAAAAAGTACATAACACAGAAAGAGGTCTTACAATATCTAAATCAGACAGTCCTATTATTTCTGTACCAGAAATTAAACCAAGAAAAACACGTGCATTAACAAAAGACTTCAAAGATAAAATAGACATCAGTTTTAAAACGAGAAGTAGTCAATTATCAGATTCTCATTTTAAAGATATGCCAAGAATAATAAGAGTTAAAGATTGTGAAATAACGGGTCACTATATACCAGGATTTACAACTTCAAAGAATGACTTACATCTAAAACCCCGCGAATTTGAAAAAATACATAAGAAAAATGAATTTGGATTCGATAGAACGGGTACAAAAGAAATAACAACTAAGAAAATTAATCCAGAAGATGTAGTGCACAAAGTAGAACAAAAAAATAAATTTAATAAGACTTGTTTTACAGCCAGAGAAACAGGCGGTCCTACTCCAATTGTACAAGTACAACAACATCGTAAAAAATTAATAATCAAACATTAATCTATAAAATTAACTATTTCATCCATAGAAGTGGCGAGATTTTGTTCAAAGACAGTTCTTAACTTGATGAATGATTTTTTATTTTCAATAGAGTATTTGATAGTGTTCAATGACACCCATTTGATGTCATTTATTTCTAAAAATTTCTTATCGACTTGTATATTTGATATAAATTTTTTAGTAGATGTAAATCTATCTCTATATGAAGTTGTAAATGGTATTTTTACAACAAACATGTAATATGGATGACCACTTGGTGTTCTTGATGTTATACACTTCGCTGTTTTATTTTTAATAAGACTCCTCGTATTTTCATAGTCATAGACTGCTCCCAAAGTTTCTTCCCATGCTTCTCTAGCAGCCGTTACTTCTGAATCATATTTATCACTAAGTTCGCATCTTCCTCCGAAGTTAGACCATCTATTTTCAAAATCTTTACCAAGTAAAAAATAAGGAGTTTGGTCTATACTTTTAGAATAAAAAAGTATTCCAGCAGCATATATTATATTATTAGTTATCATTTATTTAAAAAATGTACATTGTTTTTAAGCTCTTTAATATAAAAATTTGGTTTAATTGTTAATTATACAGTTTATGGATGATATAATTAATAATTATAGCATAAAAGGCCCCGTTAATTTATTATTTACTCGTTCGGAGAAAAGTAAAAAAAAAGAAATAAAAGAATATAATATGAGCGGTTTTATACCAAAAATTAAAGTAGAAACAGATAAAACTTCTAGACCCACTGTTAGTGTTAAAAATCCAATAAATGTAGGAGGTATAGACGTAATTAAGGACTCTGAATCAGATAACGATTCGGTTGCATCTGGGAGCACAATTGAACCACAGATTTCAATGCCAAAAAAACATAAATCTAGTTCAATGAAAAGCAATTCTAAATTTAACCCAGATGATTATCAAAATTTTGTTAATAGCGCGAAGACAAAACAAAAACCGGATAAAGATGATTCTGACTCAGGATCGGAAGTTTCAGAATCAGACTCGGGTGGTTCAGAAGAAGGCTCTGAGTATTCTGATTATTCAGATTCTGGTTCCGAAGGGCCTGTTAAACACAAGAAGGATCCAAAACTAGAAAAGCAAGATATTCTTCTTAAACTTCTTGCTCTAGAGAAAAAGGGTATAGTTCTTACAAAAAAGTACTCTATGTCTTCTAAATTATCAGGTCTTCGATTTGAACTAGAGCTTCATAAAAATAATGCAGAAGTTGATGCAAGTGTAAAATTTCAACAAAAACTTTTAATGGCGGCTGTAACTGGATTGGAATTTGCAAATAAGAGATTTGATCCTATTGGTGCAAAACTCGATGGTTGGTCAGAATCAGTCATGGAAAATCTAGATGACTATGAATCAATTTTCGCAAAGCTACACGAAAGGTATAAAAATAGAGCAGACTTACCTCCAGAATTGCAATTGTTAGTAACACTTGTTGGTAGCGCTTTTATGTTCCATCTAACAAAATCTTTATTCAGTTCAGCCATGCCAAGTGGTTTAAATGGTTTACAGAATTCAGAAATTATGAAGAATATTTCTGCGGCGATGGCGCAACAGTCTTCACAAAAACCGACAGTTGCTGGAGTATCGACTCAAGAAATAACAGGTCCTTCTATGAATTTGTCTAGTATGCTAAGAGATACCGACTCGGAGTCTAGTGGTTCAATAGAAACTTCAAAAGAGGTTACTATAAATCAGAAAGGCAAGAGAGCTATAAATTTGTAGAATAATTTAAAAAAAAAATAAATTATAGAATATATAATAAATGGTGTTATATTACAAAAAAGTTAAAAAGGAAGTAGATCTTGAACCAGATGATAGTTCAGAGGAAATTTCAAAAAGATATAATTTGCCCACTGTTACAACCACGACACACGATCCCGTGGGAGCAAGAGCGTCAATGAATAATAGACTTCCGTCTAATCAGCATCTTTTTGATGAAATTTATAAAACTCTATTTAGCGACAGGAAAGAACTATACTATAGTTTATTGGAAGATAATTTCAATAATTTGTCAATGGACGATAAATTAGTAGTAATGTATAAAACATCTATACTTAGAAGTAACATCACTGATAATTATATACTAATGTGCTTAGCAATTCTTGTAATAATAGCTATTAAGTTATACTCTAAGTAGTTTAATTTATATAAACTACTTTACAATTAATATTATTTATAGTGTATCTAGAATTTGTATAGAATGATTTTC
>Ga0181387_1000315_pt1 | contig 11378 bp, 21 predicted proteins | sample 10SPOviralmetaG_FD_130119 | JGI IMG/M metagenome (GOLD analysis project Ga0181387, IMG submission 130119) | Marine viral communities from the oligotrophic San Pedro Time Series (SPOT) site, San Pedro Channel, CA, USA - 10 SPOT_SRF_2010-04-27 | ecosystem: Environmental > Aquatic > Marine > Strait...
GGTTAGGTCTACTACTATACTACTAGACTCTACTCAGTAGAGTCAGACTCTACTATACTATGTTCAATGGTGTAGCCTCTAGACTTGTGTTCGTGATGTTTTGGATTGTTTTTAATATAGCACATTTTTTGATGCATTGCAAGTGTTTTCGTTTAACAAGTTAACTATCTCATCTACGTGTGTCTGTCCGCCTGTCTTTTTGTATCTTGTGTCGTTTAGGAAAAAAAGCCAATAAAAACAACAACTTAGCAAGTTTTTTCCTAAGTGCTTGAAAACATTAGATATTTTTGGCAATTTTTCGCTTGCATTTTGTTTTGTTCTGTGTTACATTAGTAAAATAACAAATGCATAGGGGGCTATACATGCAAAATTTACGTTTTGAACTTTTAACTAAACTACAAACTAAACTTGGTGACGCGGTAACTATTACAGACGAGCGTGATAGTGAGGCGAGAGACGACTTTTATAGTGTAGAGATTAGCTTGGGAACAGGCTGGGCTGGTACATACGAAAGTGGTTATTGGGGCAACTGTACTATAGAGAACGACGAACTGACACTGCACTTTTTATATGGGGACATATACGGAGAAGGCGAAGAGGCGTTTGGTGAAGGCATTGTAGAATTAACGTACAAAGGCGGAACGGACGCTAACGGACTAGCATACACAGGCGAATTGGATACACTAGTAGGGGAGAAGCTTGAGGAGATTACAGGCGCACTTATTACGTGTGGCGGTAGCGAACAGGGTATGCAGGGACACTGCGGAGATGACGAAAGTTACTTGAGCGTGGACGTAGGAGAATTTGAGACTGCATAAAAACAAAAAAGAGGTTGCACTGTAGTACATTCTGTGCTATAGTGTAACTATAATAACAAATGCATACGGAGGGCAACTTATGCAAAAAAATATTTCTACACGCGAACTAAAACACTTGTGTAATTTTTTAACACACACTATGAACTACAAAGTTGAACTTGTAACGGACGAGGACTTTGCTTGCGACGAACACGGCGGTGCTAACATATACGACTGGGTAGCAGCAACAGAGGAATTGTGTATGCGAACACAGTGCGTGTTGGACAACTATTTTACACACAAAGACGAAACGCTTGCAACTGCTTTTGAAACTGCAATTGACTACAGGTACGATGACGATTGCATTAACGAAGGCATAAGCGAACACTTTTTTGACTACTGTAAAAAGCACGGCATACTTGACTTTTATTTTAAGCAGGAGGATGCACACGACTACGACGGTGCGGACGCACATATGCGTATGTAAAAAAAAATAAAAAAGAGGTTGACACTGTAGCATGTATGTGCTATAGTGTAACTATAATAACAAACATAGAGGGCAATATGTTAAACACAACACAAGTAAAAGATTTAATACGCACACGTTTTGGCGGCAGTTTAACGCAAGCGTATTTGAATAAATGCTACAGCAACAAAAAAGAAATAGCAGACAAACGCAATATGGCTTTTGCTGTAGATGGAGACGTGTACAAGGGCGTGGACTTGACTGCACTTGCAAAAGAAATAGGATGTAAACGTATACGACTGCACACTGCATTTTTGAGAGGCATGCAGAGTGGTGCTTGGCTGCGTTTGCAACATGTGTATTACAACAAATAAAAAAAATTAAAAATAGTGCATTTTTTGCTTGCATTGCAGCAAAAAGTGTGCTATAACTATTAATATAATACAACAACAACTAGAGGGCCTAGTACATGCAAAAAGCAAACACAACTAAAATTAAAAACGTAACTACACTAGACACAGACAACAGTGTGCAACTAGAAATAAACTTAGCAGACAAAAACTATGTTGTAAACGGGCACACAGTAGAAAGTGTAACTATGTACGCAGACACAGACTGCATAGGGGACTTAGCTGTAAATTGGAAATATGCAGAAACAGACAACGCAGGCTATACAGAAAGCACTATGTTGCTAATGCGTAACAACAGTGCAACAGACAACGTAACAGAAACTATGCAGGAATTTTACTGGGAACATGCGTTTGAAGACACGCTTGCAACAATACTTGCAGACGCAGGCTTTAGCACAGAAGCAGTAGAAGACGTATTTACAAGTGAATGGGGTATGCAGGATGAGGGACGTGCAAGCTATGACGCTAATGCAATAGCAGAGGAAATGCTTGCTGCACACAACTTAGAGTATGCAGACGCATAAACAAAACGCACACAGGCGCTGCAATTTGCAGCGTCTGTACAAGTGTGCAGGCCCCGCTGCTAGCCGCCTGCTAAAATAAAACAGAAAAAAAATTAAAAAAGAGGTTGCATTTACTTTTAAAGTGTGCTACATTAGTAAAATAACAAATGCATAGAGGAGGGCAACTTATGCAAGCAAAATTTATTACATACAGAGAGCAGGAAGTAAGCGAAGGCGATTACGTGGAAGGCGTTGTTGTTAAGTTTGCAGACAAATATTTTTGGCTGTTAGCTAACGGCGACTGCACAGAGACTGATGTAAGCACTGCGGACTTAAACAGTGCAAACAGTTTTATAGCTGAACACGTTTTTGCTGCATTAACACTAGCAGACAAAATAAAGCTGCATTACAGTGTAGACAAAGTTGCGGAATTTGCAGAAGACTTGTACACGGAAGTAGAAGGCATTAAGTATAAAGCAGACGTGTAGTGTAGCATAGGACATAGTGTGTAACAACACTATGTCCGCCCCCTGTTGTGTCGCCTCTGTCGCCTCTAGCAAAACTGTGTAGGCTGTGCGGAGTGTGCGGGACTGTGCGGAGACGCTGTGCGAGACGAGAGATATGCGGAAATGCTGTGCGTTTTTTGCATAACCCCTGCTGTCGTTTTGTGCTTTTGCGTTTTTTGTTTCTTTCTGTTCTTCCGTTTTGCTTAACAAGTTAATAAAAAAGTTTTGTTTTTTTGCATTTTTCGCTTGCATTGTGTGTAAAAGTGTGCTACATTATAAAAACAATAACAACACAGAGGGCACTGTATATGTTAACACAAAAAGCACTTACACGTAATTTAATTGCAACACTTTGCACAACTACAAATACGTTATTTGTACACAACAAAAAAACAGTTAACAAAGCTGCATTTGTGTACACACAAAACGCACAAAAAGTTGTACGCAACTTAAACGCACAACAACAAGCTGCGTTTAACAACTTGCCTGCAACGTATATGCAAAGTGCAAAAAAGTTTGTAACTAACGCACTTGCACAAAGCACAATACTTAAAAGTTAAAAACTGCATAACAGCAATGCAAAAAATGCACTTGCATTGCTGTTGTTTTTGTGCTACATTAATAAAATAACAAATGCATAGGGGGCTACATATGCAACAACTAAAAACAATTACTAAAACAACAACAACTAAAACTAAAAGCGTACATGTTAACACATTGTACACAATAATTGAAAATTGCTTTAACAATTTGCAAGTATTAGAAAGTGATTGCACTGCAAGTAATTACTTTTGTGCAAGTGCAAATATTTTTGCACAACTGCAAGTATTGTATGCAAATACTGCTTACAATAATGATTACGTTAGCTTAGAAAGTTTAATGGAAGTTTTTGCAAACAATATAACGTATTATGATGAAAGCAACATGTATTATAGTGTTGTTGAAAATACTGCATTGCAAAAAGTTAAGTTAGAAAATTATGCTAGTTTAAGTAACTAAAATTGCATAACAGCAATGCAAAAAAAGCATTTGCATTACTGTTATTTTTGTGCTACAGTATAAACATAATAAAGTTAACAACAGAGGGTCTGTATATGCAATTTACAATTTACACAAATAAAAATTTTAAAAATAGCATTTTTATAAAAACTAATGCAAAAAATAATTTAACTTATATGTGCAGCACTATGCAAAAAGTAGCACTGTGTTTGCAAGCACATAATTTAAAAAATGCAACTGTTAAAATTTTAACTAAACGTTTTAATAATATTGTGCAAAAAAACTTAGCACACGCAGCTGCAATACGCATTGCAAACGCATAAAAAATAATTAAAAAAACACTTGCAATTTATTTGCAAGTGTGCTATATTAAAACAATAACAAATGCATAGGGGGCAAATTTATGCAAGCACAAAATTTAGTAGCAACAAATAATAGTTTTAGTTGTGTACACACACAAAACGTTTTAAAGCAATTTAAAAAACGACACAAGTTTGCAAAGCAGCAACAACTTAGCAAGCACGTAACTTGCACAAGCATTTACACAGACGACGTAGACGTTTGCTTTATGTTTAATGTTGTGCATAATAACGCAACTTATGTTGTAGACGTTTATGCAAATTACAACAACAACTATGTAAGCGGGAATGTGTACAACTGTAGTTGCACAAAACTTGCAACACAAATTTTAAAACAGCATTTTAATTTAAAAGTATTTTTTACAGAAAGTTATATTTGCACAAGCACAAACGCTGCAGAAATTTATTATAATGCAAAATAGTTAAAATAAAATAAAAAAACACTTGCAATTTATTTGCAAGTGTGCTATAATATTAATACAGGCCCCGCTAATAGGCCCCTAAAAAATTTTCCAAAAGGGGTTGACCTCTGCGAAGACCTGTGCTATAGTAAGAGCATAATTAGAAACAACGGAGGGCATCCAATGAGTACACAACTTAAATCACACGCAGAAGACGTGACCTTGACAAGGTTCTTCGGCGGTAAGGATAGAGGATCATGCGTACAGGTTACACAACCTACACCTAAGAACGAGCAACGATCTTTCAACTTTTTCAATCATGTACAATTGACACGAGCACAGGCCGCGGCATTGGCTGCAGACTTGTTAGAATTTTCACAAGGCAGAGAAGAGGAGGACTGGTCATGATTAGGATATGGAACTCAGCCTACTATAACCAAACCGGCGATGAGAGATATGTTTCTCTAGACGATGTTAATGTTGTAACGCAGAAGATATGTTCTTTCAGCTCTGCACCCTACATCCTCTTTGAACATCCAGACTTTCCGCTAGGTGCTCTAAGAGCAGACTATAATGGTGAACATTGGTCCTGTGACCTAGACTAATTTGGTAAATTAGGGGTTGACTTCTATGGCACGAGGTGCTATAGTATAAACATAAACTAACAGAAGGGCAAAAAATGTTATCATACAAAAGAACACCAGACAGCAGAGACAAGGCACTAGAGCTTGTTGAAGACGGATATGTATCAGCAGAGGCAATGCTGACTATGGCGCTCAAGTATATGTCTACAGATGATGTAGAGGATATGCTAGACTGTAACGAACTTTCGGAAAGATTTTTAGAAGAAGCGTAAATTAGGGGTTGACAACAGCCCCTAGTGGTGCTATAGTATAAACATAAATTAACAAAGCGAGGGCGACATGGCTACAAGATCATCAATTGCAATCAAGACTGAAGACGGAATCAAATCAATCTACTGTCACTGGGACGGCTACGTAGATCACAACGGCAAGATCCTAAACGAATTTTACAACACAGACGACAAGGTAAATGCTCTAATGGAGCTAGGCGACCTGTCGACACTAGGTACAGAGCTAGGCGATGTTCATCCGTTCGACAGAGACTTTGAACAACCAGAGCTTCCTCTAACAGATACATGGTGCATGGCATATGGCCGTGACAGAGGCGAGTCAGGTACAGAAGCTAGGGTTCACACAGACGCACAGGCGTGGGTCGAAGCTAGAGCAGAGAGCTGGTGCGAATACTTTTACCTATGGGACGGTCAGGATTGGATCGTCAGCAATGGCAAGAAGGATTCATCCGGGTTTCCAATATTTGATTATATCGAAGTAAAAATTCTTCAAGAAATTGTAAATTAGGGGTTGACTTCTGGGTCAACTGACCATATACTGTAAGAACAATAACACAACAGCTGGAGGGCTAAATGACAAATAAGACTTTTTCCGTAGCAGGTACTTCTACTCTAAATGGCATTACGAAGATTCGTTTTGCAAATGACTTCGTAACTAGGCTGAAGATCCTATACAAGAACGGACATGAGAATGTCGAGTTGCTTGAGTTAGGTGGCGAATTTACTAAGGCGCAGGTGTGTCAGATACTTATGGCGCATCCTAAGATGCAAGGTGAAGATCAGCAGAATGCGATCTACGAGTTTGTGATTCGAAACTGTCGAGAGATAAAGGCAGAGATAGAAGAGAAGCTCTACAAAGAAACAGAAGAGGCGTAGACCTAACACCTCGGGCGGAGTAGGGAAAAGCCTACTCCGAGATTGTGAGAGCGGCGGGGCTCCGATCATTTTTTTCATTAGACATACAGGAGACACCTGTGACTATCATTAGATCCAAGAAGAAGACATACGTTTTAAGACAGGCTTCATCTTTCCGACGCAAGGGAGACAAGGACTAGACTAAAGGGCGATTAGCTCAATTGGTTAGAGCCCTCCGCTCATAACGGAGTGGTTCCAGGTTCGAGTCCTGGATCGCCCACCACCGCTCGCATGGTGGAATAGGTAGACACAACAGACTTAAAATCTGTCGGCATTAGGCTGTCCCGGTTCGAGTCCGGGTGCGAGCACCAGACAATCCGCTCTTAGCTCAGCTGGATAGAGCAACGGCCTTCTAAGCCGTAGGTCGCAGGTTCGAATCCTGCAGAGCGGGCCAATTGTCAGCCAGCCCGGGGGCGCACCAGCCCTCATCATAAGACGTCCCCGGGCAGTGGAAAAAAGATTCCAAAAGTGGTTGACATTAGGATAGAGTGGTGCTATAGTATATACATAATAAGGAAACAGGGCAACACAGAAAGAGGGTAATATGTTTATAATTTCAACACAAGGTTTAGAGAACTACGGTGCACACGGCGAAAGCGGTAAGTTCGCAGACGGCCATAACTATTGGAAGTTCAAAGCAGGGTCTGAGTACCTAGTTGAGGACCTAGACAGAGAGCAGGATGCTATGGCATTCGTAGCCGCTCTGACTATGGAGAACGGCATTGGATGGAAAGAGTATCCATGTCACATCCAGACAGTGACTGAGTGGGCAAAAGACTTGCCTGATGATGCAGGTGATGTGCAGAGCTGTAGGGACTATTACCTCAGCAGGGTGATCCGAGTGTCGCCTAACAGACCACACGACACCTCCAGGAGAGGCGTAAAAGAAGAGGAGTTGGCAGTCTTTTAGATTGCCAAAATAGGTTGACTTTAAATAGCATTGGTGCTATAGTATACAAATAATAACGAAACAGAAGGGCAAATAAATGAACATTAGAATTTTAGAAGGCACATACAAGATCCGAGGCAAAGACGTAGACCTAGGCGGTATGGTGTTTCCACTGGTTGAAGAGTTCAAAGTCGGAGCCAAGGGCGGCTACGTGACTGTGGACGGCAAGGCTGTCGCAGGCTTTCCAGACAGAAATATTAAGATCAGCTGTGACGGTGCACATGCATATGAACATGCAGGCGCTGACGCAAAGGTCACAGCAAGAGAAGAGACCGACGAAGAGACTATAGAACGTATGCGTGAGCGATTCGATATGCTTGAAGATATGACTAGAGCCTGTAAGAAAGGCGATGTCAAAGCAATGATCGTAAGTGGTCCTCCAGGTGTAGGTAAGAGTTATGGTGTAGAGAAAGTGCTGGGCAAGCATGATCTAATATCAACGTTAGGTGAGACTGCTCCCAAGTATCAGGTAGTCAAAGGTGCTATGAGTGCTATCGGACTCTACTGCAAGCTATTCAACTATGCCGACAAAGACAATGTGTTGGTGTTTGATGACTGTGACAGTATATTCGCAGACGAACTATCGTTGAACATACTGAAGGCGGCTCTAGACTCTAAGAAGAAGAGAACTATCCACTGGAACACAGACTCATTCAAGTTGCGTAACGAAGGTGTGCCAGACTGTTTTGATTTCAAAGGTTCAGCTATCTTTATTACAAACTTGAAGTTCGACAAAGCCAAAGGCAAGGTGCGCGAGCATCTAATGGCACTAGAATCTAGATGTCATTACATTGATCTAACTATCGATACAGATAGAGAGAAGATGTTGCGAATACAACAGATCGTTAGGGACGGTATGTTGGCGGAGTACAAGTTCGCAGAAGAACTAGTACAAGACATCGTAGACTTTGTCGATATCAATAAGAACCGCTTAAGAGAACTGTCATTGAGAACAGTACTAAAAGTGGCAGACTTGGCCAAAGCATTTCCTGCAAAGTGGGAAGCTATGGCAGAGAACACAGTGATGAAACGCTAATGCCCTCAGCGATCACTGTATAGAAGTAGCATACAGAACACAGCCCTCACGTTCTGCTACTTCGCTCAAGCCCGGGTTGAGCTTGGATGTGCCCTCGTCCTGTTGCTCCCCGGGCTTACTTTTATCTACCAAAAGAGGTTGACTTCTAGAACGTTTGACTCTATACTGTATACATAATAACAAACACAGAGGGCACTATGAAAATTAAAGTATTCCACGCAGCATTCGAAACAACACCAGTTCACATCGCAACAGTGAAAGCACCGGCAGACACTACATCAGCTGAGTCAGCTGCTGAGTATGCATACAGATGGACACAGAACATCATGGACAGCTGGAGCCATCCGGAGCATGGTGTTGCTGATCGCAACGACGCTGTGACTGTAGAAGTTCCTGTAGAACAGTACGGACACAGATCAACCAGCATGGGAGACTACTGTGAAGTAGATGGTGTGCTGTATAAGTGTGCGCCAGTTGGCTTTGAGCCTGCAGAAAAAATAGAGTGTAGACAACCTTTTTAGGTTGACACACACAGCACTAGGTGCTATAGTATATACATAACTTAAACAGCTGGAGGGCTACACGATATGACAATGTTAGTAACAGGTTACACAAGCAAGAAAGAACTTAAAGCAAGCGTAGGTGAGCACCTACAGTACGAAGAGACTAGTATGTTTGGTCCTGAGTACAAGAGCACAGGCTCGTTTGTAGTAGCACATCGTCCGCTAGTAACAGGGCTTAAAGGACGTGAGTTCTTTGCTAAGGTTACAATGCAAGACGATAGGATTGCAGCAGTTTCGTAACAGACGATACATAAACAAAAAGTCCTCGGCTACGGTCGGGGATTTTTTTTGAAAAAATTTTCTCCGTCGGCATCAGAATAAGAGGGGGGTCGGGGCTATATACAAATATTATGATTAGCAAAATCCCTGCTTAATCCCACAGTTTTTAAAATGAGGTGAGCTACAATCACCACCTCGAATCTGTAAGTACTTCACCTAAATTTTTTACGCGACCAATTTTTTTCACTCAAAAACCCATTTCGGTAAATATCTACAGCAGCGTATACACTGCATGACAGTTTGAACACAGTGTCAACAAGGTTTGGGCATAGCTCAAATCCCTCAGCAGACTCAGTCACACTGTATACGCTGTTCACTCAAGGAGCGTATCAAGTGTTGGACTACAAGCTAAAACTCATATACGGTGACATTATAGGTCCAGGTCCTACAGATGTATACTGTGATACAATTACTCACACTGCACTGCTTACGTTATATGTACAACACTCAATTGCATGTACACAGTGCGACTCAACAACACTTGTGTTTGAATCAGCAAAAGATCGCATGTTTGCACAACTAGCACTTTCAGACAAGTCATACTCTACACAGTGTATAGACTAACCCCTCTTAATCATGTGAGTTGTGACTGAGTCTAAACGAAATAAGACTCATCTTTTGTGTAAACAGTGTTTAAGGTGTATTGCGTCAAGGCGGAATCAGTGTTACAGCACGATACACTAGAAATCACAGTAGTACTACACTTGTGTAACAGTATACTGGTCAGTAGATCAAAGGTGCAATTTTTCTGCGCAAACTACTTCGTAGCTCTAGGCTTTAACCGCTTCGCGGCTTTTCTGGCGCAGGCCTTTCAGGCTTTGTGGACTTCTAGGTGACCCTGTAGTGCAAACAGTACAGCTTGCTTTGAGTCTTCTACATCTACATACACATCACAACGGCAGTAGATGTCTTCTGGTAGTGTTTGTGAGTTTGATCTTATGTACACCAGTTCAAAGCCTGGTTGATTACACTGTTTGAATAGTTCAGTGCCAATTTCTCTCTGTACCCACATGTGTTCCATGCTCTTGTGTGCGTGTGTCCATTTGTATTCGCATGTGCCCAGATAATAACGCATCACATGTGATATTCAAAGTTTTGACAGTGTTGACCACGTTCCAGCAGTTCAGCACCATTGCGTAGATGGAAACGTTCTGCCATTTCAGTAAGCGGGCTCAGTGTTACAAATCTCTTCACAGGTTTGTTGTTCTTGATGTGCTCTGCACACTCCAACACCATTCGACGACCTGCACCACGAGCATAACTCCATACTGTGTAGAATACAGCAATTGAACCATGTTCGCCACCTTGATGTGCTGCTTGACTCATGTGATCCAGTTCGTGTTCTGTGAGAGGTACTGAGTTGGTGTAGGCCACACATACCACAGCTTCTATTACTCCGTCTGAGTTTTGTAGTCCATATACTTCTCTACCTGGTGCAACTCTCCAAGCAAGGCTCAAATGAGGACGCACAGGATCGTCTGTGCAGTGCCCCAACAACCAATCATTGTCAAGCAGTATTAATTCGCTCACGCCATTCTCCCATTGTGTGAAGTTTTGATTCTGTTACATGTATATAGTCGGAGTTATTTGAATGCTTGATTGATCCTGATCCTGTAACAACATCACCATCTCTGTATGCAAATGGCCGTTGTATGGTAATATCTATATACTCTCCGTAGTTTGTGCCCAGTGTTAGAAACGTAACCCAACGGTTGCCTCGGCCTCTAAACACTCTGCCGTTGGCTATTACACCTGCAAACTCTACTCGTTCAAGATAGCTTGAGCGTACACCACAGCCAGGTATGAATCCATGTTGCCACCAACCGGGTTTGGTTTCAAGCCCTTTGCGATGTGCTTCACACTGATAGACCCACGGCTTGTACGAACCTTGACAGTGCATTAGATTTGCTCTCCAAAACTGTTCTGGATTGTGTGCTTTCTGATATGCCAGTGCCCATATGAGTCTACCCAAGTTAACAGCATGTGCTCTACACAATCCAAAGCCACTCAGCTCTTGTAGTGCGGCCATTGCTTCTGCTTTGCGTGGGTTGTTGCCCATGCGCTCTACAAACTCAAGTATCTTTTCGTCATTCTTTTTTGCAAACGCTCGACGGTACATGTCTGCTTCATACATGTCTACTCCTATGATGTTTGCAATAATGTCAATAGCATCATCTTCAAACACCACTGAGTCTTGTACAGCTTCCTGGCTCCAGTCTTGGAACATGGCTGCTTTTTGTCTGCCACTCATAGCAACAGGACGTATCATTGCTGTTGCAAACACACAGTCTTCCATGCTGGTTGGTTTGATTGCTCTAAAC
>Ga0181387_1000316_pt1 | contig 11349 bp, 17 predicted proteins | sample 10SPOviralmetaG_FD_130119 | JGI IMG/M metagenome (GOLD analysis project Ga0181387, IMG submission 130119) | Marine viral communities from the oligotrophic San Pedro Time Series (SPOT) site, San Pedro Channel, CA, USA - 10 SPOT_SRF_2010-04-27 | ecosystem: Environmental > Aquatic > Marine > Strait...
AGAAATAAAATTTGATTTGTTTTTTCCGGTCAAATCAAGGAGTATTCAATCATGAATTCCAACTTTAAAATTGTTAAAAGTCCTAGGTCTATGCATCGAAAACACTATAGTAAGGTGATGAATGAAATAAGTCTGCATGTCTACCTATATGAACCTTCATATAAACTAGTCCCAATAAATGAAATAGAATACACTACAGCCCTGGGAAATAGTTCTATTTCATTTGAAACTAGATATGCTCAAGTTGATAGAGTTATCCAACCATGGGAATGTCACCATTTCCAAGAGGAATATTAAATTGTCAATGGGACTAGAATTACATTATTTTTTTCCTGGAAATTAAATTTGTCCTGGAAAAAAAATTTGACTGCTCTTCAGCGGTTCAGCATTATTTTAAATCATGCAACTCTATCAGCCTACTGAAATAGAAGGAGAATATATTAGACTACCTTATTTACCTCAGGAGATGTTTGATATTATACTAGACATCAAGGAAGCACAGGAACAAAGGGCTAGGGACCTGCAGGAACATAAAAATAAAATGAAAATTAGTCTAGAGATAGTAAGGGTCCAATATGAGCAGAACCTCCTGGGGGGTGTGATTTGGGCACCAGCACCCGGTTCAGCATTATTTTAAATCATGGTCGGATTTAATCTTTTTAAATTTAATTGAACAAAAACCATTTTTATTTTTTTTTATGGAATTAATATATTTTGGATACCTTTTTAAAAATAGTTCAGCATTTTTATGACTATTCTCTTTAGTTCTATTACTAGTTGTTGCACCATTAAAATATAAAACATCTGCACAATAATGAGTTAGTCGTAGAATTGAACCCCTATCTTGATAATGCAAAATTGACTTCTCGTAGTCGGAAAATATATTTTCATTAAAATCATCTCCTAAAAAGAATTTAGTTAGTTGTACATTTCTATTATTAATATTAAATGAAAATGGGTCCGTAATTAATTTAAAATCATAGGTTTTGGCGTGTTTCGCATTCCGCATGAAATAGGGATTGGCTACTGGATAACAACCAGCGTATGAAATATTTTTTTCCTCCATGGTTTTAAATGTTTCCTCCGCCAATTTTAAAAATTCATCTTTTTCTACTTCCTTCAATTTAGAGGTATCCACCGCATAATTTAATCTTCTAATATCATCATTTAAATAAATATATTTTTCCCCAGGTTCAAAATAATTAACGATGAAATTATCTATTTCAACTATACCCCTAGGTCCCCTGATTATCTTCATACTTGGAAAAGCCTCCCCATAGTCCTTTACGCATTTATCCGTAGAAACAAATAAATAAATATCGGAATGGTCCACACCGTATTTTTCTAACATTTGCAAAGTCATCTTTTTTAAAGTATCGACTCTATTCATCGTTTTAATTGCAAACTTCATTTTTTAATATAATAAAATATAAATGTTCCAAATCAAAAAATTAAAATCGAGATATAGATTTATCGAATTACTGGATCCAAACTATTATGCAAAGTATAAAAATCATCTAAATAAATTACATAGATGTAAACTTCACTATTATAATCAACCTATTAGAACTTTCGGTCAAGATGATAGAAAAAGCCCCCTTGTCGACCATTTCCACGAGATTTGGGATTCCGATTCATTATTACGTGATGAATATCAAAAATTTATTTCCCAGGAGTTAGCCCCTTACTTTCCTAATGAAAGTAAATTAATAATTCAAAAAACGCCGAATATCAGATTTCACCTTCCAGGATGTTCTAATATTGGAAGAAGAGAAAGTGATTTAACCGAGGAGCATATTGGAGTCCACTGTGATGAAGAATTCGGTCATCCTAAAGAGGAATTAAATATTATACTGGGATTAACCGAAATGTTCGGCAGTAATTCTATTTATTATGCATTAAATGGTGAAGAAGACCTAGATGAATTTCAAAACCTAAAACTGCATATTGGGGAAGTTTTTATTGGAAAATTAAATACAGCCCAACATTATAATAAAATAAATAAGACAAATTTTACTAGAGTAAGTTTAGATTTTAGAATTATTCCTTTTTCAAAATTTAAAAATGCTGAACCGCTAAAGAGCAATCAAAAGTTTAAAATCGGTAAATATTACACGTCAATTAATATATAGATATATATATATATGGTTTTTTCAGGGGATTGGGAAACAGATAATTTAATAATGGAAGATTTACTAGATATTATGGATATAGTTTCCGGTTCCGATAGGAACAAAATGCACTACATGAATAAAAAAATAGGAGGTTCTGCTTTATACGGTGTAACATGGAAAAAATATATTACTCCAGAAAGAAATCGACCACCAAGTGAAAAATGGAAAGGATTGTATAAGACTAAGTTAATGGTCGATAATCCAGAAATGGAGGCTATATTTGAAGAATTCGCAAAAATTTATTTCGCCGATTTCTTTTGGACCCAAGTTCAAATCAACAAAAATTTTCCTGCACCAAAGCACCTTGATTCTATGAATGTTGGAGAATCCTATTTGTGTTGTTTTGGAAAATATACAGGTGGAGAAACCGTAGTCGATTTTGGAGGTATGGGAAAATATGCCCCTTGTAAATTAAATCCAAGACTGAAACCTATTAAATTTAATGGTTCTAAATTCGAACACTGGGTTGAGCCATTCGAGGGTAAAAGATATAGTTTAGTTTTTTTTAATAATATTAAAAATTACGAAAAAAAATTAATTAAATAATATATGGTAAAAAAATTCAAGATTATTAGGAAAAAACGGAAGACCATTAAAATGGTTAATTTTCCTATGCCTTCTACTGCTAAAAAATTTAAAATTAAAAAAAAAATTATTCCGAAAAGTGTGGGTAGAGGAACGCCACCAGTTTCATCATCGTGGTATGACCAAATGTCTAGTCTTTACCAAAGAGAAGTTGCACCAAAAAAAACAAGACCTAAAATTAAAATGACTTATTTCGGTTAATTATTTTATTTATTTAATTATAAATGAAAAACAAGGGTGGATGTCAAGTCGGTAAAAAAGTCAAGGGTTCTAAAGGGGGTTGCAGTGTTGGAAAATCAACTAAGGTCGTAAAAATTAAAAAGAGGGTCAAGGCCTTGACCAGTTGGAGAAATTTAAAAAGAAATTTAAAAGGTCAATTTGTTAAACCAAAAAGACGTAGAATGAGGAGAAGTGTTACTCCACAACTACTTTAATTTTTCGTAAACCAAGGACATTTCCAGGCTGTGAAACATTTTCTCGGCTACAATCTTTCTTTCTCGTAATTCAAGTTTATTCGCTACATCGGTGATAAATATATGACGTATTAGATTTAATGTTATATGTTTACCAGTAGGTTCAAAAGCATCGTTGATATAATTTGACATGCTAGATTCCCCAACTGCTTCGCCCTGATTATTAAATAATAAATAATCAGTCTCTATTCCTTTTACCCTGCTTTTGGCTTGTAGCCATTTATTTACCATTTTATTTAATTCAGGGGCTAACTTAATAGACTTTTTACCATATTTTGCTTTCGTTTTATATTCCGCAAATATAAAGTATTTAGTCCGTAAACTGTGGATTACCAAATAGTTTTGATTTTCTTCATGGCTTTCTGCATATTCTTCCTTGGTTTTGACTATCATATTATTGAAATCTAACCTGGGTGGCGGATTCTCGGTTGAACCAACATATAAAACCGATATTACCCAATTCATGATTATCTTGGCTTCTTTCATCGTTATTTCGTCGTTGCGTTTTATAATTTTATTTACTGGCTTTAAATTTTTCTTAATGGTTTCATGCAGTTTTTCAAAACTAACCCAGTTTTCCTCCTCTTTTTCATTTTTGGTTTGGTCGTATTTCTTGTCGTCTAATTCCAATTTTATCTTCATTTGATATTTTCGGAGTTTTAGTAACCCTTCCTGCATATCTATGCTGGGTATTTCATTATTATAGGAATCCATAGCAACTATATATGCAGATAATAAATTGAGTTGATAGGGTTTTTTATATCCATTTTTAATATGACTTAGAACCTGTTCAAAATTATTTAAAAATGGTTCTACTTCCTTTTGATTTACATTTTTTTGAAGTCTTAGGAGCGTTCTACCATAATTCTTCAAAGTTGATTCGGATAAATTACGCTGGTTTTTAATCATAGTTACCAAACTTAGCATTTTTCTATATCTTAGTAATTTATAATTTTTTTGCGTTTCAAACGTCAAATTAAAATATTATTAAATTATATGGATGACTCAAAAAGAATATACCAGCGGAACTATTATATAAATAGACGGAACTATGTCCTTAGTTTAGTTAATATTCCAAAAGAAAGATTGACGGAAAAAGAGCAACTTGACCTAGATAAATATATCAAGCGGTTTCGTCCAAAAACAACTAGAGCCCTACGGAATACAGCATCTAACCATTGCAAGGGTGAAAAACTATTTAAAATTGAAAAAAGACAAATTACAATTAGTTTTGATTGATATTTTTTTTTTTGATTGCTCTTTACCGGTTGAGCATTTTTTTAGGATAATGGATTAATATCTTTTGAAATCATCAAGTCATAATATTCTTGTCTACCTCTAGAGGATTCATCCAAATAATTATTTTTATCGAAACCCAGGGCCAACCATTCATCAAATTTCATTTTTATATCCCTTACTAAATCCATATTGTATTTCTCTTTCTGCAAATTATATAAATAGTCTGCTGGGTAACTTCCATAAATAGCCTTATGCCATGCGGCTGAACTATCATTATCCCAATTAAATATTATTTTTTGGTTAATCCAATATACAAATGTCCCTTTTAATTTATCAATTATATGCTCCAGGATATGATACCATTTTACCTCGATCCAGTCGGGATTTCCAGGAAGATGAACATTATAGGTCCTCTGGGTTAGTCTGACACAGGGTAATTCCAAAACATTTATTAATTCAGCAACATATTCTTCCAAGGGGTTCACTTCATTACTAGCCCAATAGGTTATATTGGCTTTATCAAAATGAACATAGTGGTATTTTCCCATTTTTTTAAAAAGATTTTTAAATCGCTTGTGGCGGTATTTTTCGGAATCTATTAGCATTTAATAAATTAAATGTAAATTGATTAATTTAAATCAAATTTAAATGAAATAAAAAAATTTGATTGCTCTTTACCGGTTGAGCATTATTTTTAAAAATGGAATTGAGTTTTAAAATCAGTAAAAACCAAACTGACCAACTGTTGGCAGGATGGATATATGATATTATCAGGACAGAGGAAACTAAGTCCAAAGCAGTTATCCTCGAAAAAGTAGGCTTAATAATAGATGAACATAATGCATATCTAGAATTTAAAAAGGACTATAAATATATGCAGGTGGAAAAAGGACTAACTTACTATGATGATTATTTAGAAAAAGTAGAAACTGTAAGCCCTAAACCTAAGGAAATGAATATTAAAAATCTAATTGAAAATCATTTTAAAAGGTGGTTGAGACTAAAACAAGGGACAGAATATAAATTTTTGGACTACAATGGAAGAGCCATGCCTACCAATACCTTCAGAGCCTTTCTGTACAAGGATAAAGACTATATTATAGATGATGGGAAAATATTAAATTTAAAAGAATGTTGGAAAGATTGTAAAATAGAATAATCAAAAAAAAATATGAAAAAAATGCTGAACCGCTAAAGAGCAATCAAATTATTTTTTTTGGGATAAAAGTTTATCCAAAGACATTCAACAGCCTATCGAGTTGTGCTCTTTTTTTTTCATCCAAATAATTAGTTCTAAATCTATCAAATCCAACCCTATTGAGTGTCGCTAATTTTTCTTCCCTATAATCGCAGGTATTATTTTTAAATAGTTCCCTGACTGCTCCTTCCTTGGAATAAAATTTAGTTATTCTAGCCATTTCAGTAGAATTCTGTTTTAGAAAAGCCAATATACTATTAGCCCTTTTTTCATTTAAATCTGCAGAAATCTGGATTTGGTCCTTCAAGTCTACTATCTGCTCTTTTATCTCCTCCTGTTTTAGGTAGATTTCCTCCGCCACTTTGTAAATCAATTCATCGCTCATGGTATTATAAAATTAAATTTAAATTTATAAATCAAATCAAATTTAATTTTAATATATATATGCATGAAATCTATTCGTTTGTTCTGGAATATCTTATTTTACGCCAGGCTTGGAACCTAGGCTATCTTCCCTTTAGTCAGTTTAAAAAAATTATTTCCTATGCTACTGGTATTTACAATATTTATTATCTAAGAAAAATATTTTTACAACTCCAGAACCGTGGTTTCCTCCATAAAAAGAAGAATTTAAAAAGAAGTTATACCTATAAGTTTGTCGGTAGAAATAACGGTGTTAATCCAAAAGTTAATTTTAATTAGTAATTAATAAAAATTAAATTTAAAATGATAAAAAAAAATGCTCAACCGCTAAAGAGCAATCAAAAAAATTATTTTCAATTATTTCTTCTCTTCTTTCGGAGGCACCACTGGTTCTATATTTTGCGTTTTAATTATTTCTAAAAAGATGGTGTTTTTAGGACCAAGTTCGGTATCCGACGGTAAACTACCGTCTGGTAATAGGACCCTAATATTCAAATCGGTTAATATTTCAGGCTCACCGAAATGCTCGTAAACAATAGAACCGGCACCTGTATCTTGGAGGAAGTTATTATCACCAGTAAAATACTTTCCTACGACTGATTGTATATTATTATTGGTTAAATTACTACCGTATTGACCGCCTATCATCGTTTGCGGAAATTTAAATCCAACCTCTATTAGGAAAAAACCCTCATCTCTCGCACTTACATCGAATTCTCTGTTGGCTAAAATTGACCTTGTTAAACTGGTTTCAATCGGATTAGCAGCGGATGCTTCAGGAGCAAAAAATCTATCTGTCTTTGCAACTGGTATATCTAATCCTTCAAATATATCGGTAATATTTACCCCTATTTGGGGAGCAATTTTTATCGGAAAAACCTCGGAACCACCTGTTCCATTATCTCCTATATTAAAAGATGTTTGAGAGGCCTGGTAAGGAGTAATGATAGTGGTAAAACCTAATTGTTTTTGCCAAAATTCTGGAGGGTCAAGACTTGCAATAGCGGCGCCTCCATAAGTAGTTGCTAATCTTCCATCTGCATTATAAATAACACCTGGCACGGCTGGAGTTCCTGCTTGGGCTCCTACGTATATTGGGAAATGCATAATAGAAAAATTAATTTTTTTTAAAACTGGGTCGAAATTTAAATCCACTTGTTCGGCTCCTATAAATAAATCATCACGATTATTTGGTATAGCACCATTACCATTATGACTTACATTGGCGGCAAAAATAGTAGGGTCAATTATCATCTCTCTTCCTACTGTCCCAGTTAAATTACCTTGTGCATCAGTTCCCGGTTCTACCTCAGGATAAAAAACCAATTGATACGGACCACCTGCAAGTTGGGCTACATCATAACTCATTTTCCTAATAGTAGATAAAAAGGGATTATTTACGCAAAATTGTGGTGCCAGAGGAGGGACAAGTTGGTCTCGAGAAGGTTCATTTATCGATGGTCCTTGAAACTGTAAATTAGACATTTTATCATTTAAAACGGTGCAGATTTCACCTGGTGTATATCGTCCTTGTGGAACATTAAAATCCATTTGTTCTATAAAAGGTTCCGAAACCTGATTACCAGCAGGTATTTCTCCTGAATAAAATATCATTTTATCTTTTAATTTTTTATCTAATGCATTACTAGGTCTTTGAAGTTTATGGTCATTGTAATGTTTATCGTCATCCAATGGGAAAAAATCATCCCACCCTGAATTACCTATAACTAAACAAGCCACACGTAAAACTAAACCATTTTCATGACTAACAGGATGGAAATTAGGAACTTCTAATAAAAATGTTCCTGGTAAACCAGTTAATCCACTTGTATATCCAAATTTTAAAACACAATCACCGCACGAATCAAAGCCCTGATGTTCTGGTAATATAGTTACAAAATTTACGTAATAGGCTCCGACAACACTACCCTTTTGGATACAAGCAAAATAACGTTTTACATCTGGTATTTGATTACTACCTACAGCAGGAACTCCTCCTGGTCCAGCAACCGTAATTTTAGGTTTAATTGAAATAGCATCCGTGGTGCCATTAGCACCAGATTTATAATTTTGGTAAAAAGTGATATATTTCATAACTCCGATTGAAACGTCGACCCCTGCTGGGTCATCTATTTGAATTACGGATTCAGCACTCGTATCTAATATACAGGTATGAATTTTGACCTGGTCTCCTTCTTCTAATGTAACAGGCGTTTTTAAAGTTGTTTGCCAACTCGCATGTTGGGTCGGGTCCAAAGGGTCAGCAATTCTAGTTTCGTTATTACGAAGCCTAAGCATTATAGATTTTTCTACTTGTGCCATTTATATAATAAATAAATAAAATTAATTTTGCGCATATTCAATAGTATAGGATAAATCTGGATTGACTATTAACTGTTTAGCACACTCTGCATAAACATGGGCGATTAAAGCATCGGTCGCGGGTCTTTCGTCATTTGCACCACCACCAGCCTGTAATCCAGTCCGCTGGTAATTAATAACTAAATCATTAACATATTCTCCTATATATCCGCCAATATAATCTAACTGACCTGCATAGTCATTACCGTCAATCACAACATCGGCTATACCATTAATACCAAATTCATTAGATGAAGGATAGGCGAGGCAATCTCCCCATGCATCAATTAAATAGGCAAGACGTTCGTTGTTTCCAGTTATACCGTTTCTTGGGAAAATATTTCTGCCATTAACACGGAAATTTACAACCTGTCGGAAGCAAGTTGGAGATGCATATCTACCAAAACCTATCTGGTTATTACCGTTGAGTGGTTTAAGCGGATTTTGATATTCCTTGGAGATTAATATTCTTTCAATATGTTTGTTGTTAAAACCATTAATTTTAGGATTGACAGACTGGAGTAAAAGTTGGTCGTTTGCTCCTCCGTTATTCACGGATTGTGGGATGTTAAACTGGTCGTGTTCTAATTCTAACCATCTGGCTGATTTAAGTTGGCCGTTTAATTTAGCAACTATTTTAGGGTTCTGCATCACATCTACAGCGAGTAAAGGTCTTATAGTATTAATATGGGCGGTAACATCGGCTAAAATCTGTCTATCAAGTAAACTTGCATATTCAATCTGGATATTTAAATTTTTAAAAACTGCAGTAGGAAGGTGGGAAACGGAATTTAACATGGGGAAAACATCACGTAAATCGAGCCAACCGGTAAAACTAGTTGCTTCTAAGTTAGTAGCACCATTTACCTTTTCAACACGTCCAGTTTTTCTTACATCACCCTGGACTTCCCATCCTAAGGAGTTTTGACTTAATTTGGAATCCACAACTTCCGAGTGGGAATTGGCTCGGTTAACATTTTTAAATCCCTGGATCATTTGCATCTCGTTACATGCTGATAGTTCGGTTTTACCATCGAGTAATCTTATATTTCTTATTATAGCATAAGCACCTACAAGCCTGTTGTAAAGGTGGGCACCATTTGAACTGACGCCGACATTAAGTAGACGCATATTAGGCAAATAAGCCATGGCGGTTCCGTCTAACTCGAAGTTAACACGTCCTGAACCATTAAGGTGGGTTCCTGCAATAAATGATTTTGGGTCGATATACATCGTTCCTACGTTGCTGTCCGAATAAAAACTCATTATAATCTATATTGAGATTTTATTTTTTAAAATTTGTTTTCAATTACTCTAAAATTAAGCGGAAACTATTGAACTGAAATACATGTAGATGTTATATGGTTTTGCATTATCAATATCGGTAGTAAGTTGGAGTCCAAACCGAGTTTTGGATAAATCGATAAAACCATTAAAATGCTGACCTAAAGCAAAGCCGTCGTAAGTTCGGAAAGAATCCAAGTAGACCATATTATGACCTGTATTGGAAAATGAATCAATAAATCCTTTTAACATCGTGTTCTGGTCGTTTTGTTCGTATGAAATATATTTATTGGTCGAGTCATTCCATAAAAATTGAACTCTTCTAATATTTGGAACCTGGGATAATTGATAATTATTAAATACATTAGCGTTCTCTCGGTCCTGTCGCTGGAAACTGACATGACATGCGTCCGCTACTGCAGGAACCTGGGCAGATAAATTGGCACTTGCTGACTGAATACTGCTCTTGACGCAGTAAACATTTCTCATCGTGGTTGAGGTTGACATTGGATCCACCATAGTTTCCACTGACTGGTATAAGCACCTTAAATTACTAATTTGGTAAAGCGAGGCTGAACCCTGTTTTGAACCCATTAGTGCAGATTGATTTCTGGCAAGATTAATAGTTAATCTAATTTCTCCTGATTTTTCAAATGGCAAGTGGTCACCAACCATTTTATTTAAAATACAATTTGGTTTAAGGGCAAAGTCTATATCATCAGTTACGGACTGGGTTGTTCCTGTCACTTCACCATCAGCATATCTTTCTACGCTTAACATATTAGGCGCTCTGTTTTCTATCTGATTTGAAGCATTAAGCATATCAGCCTGCGACTGTTCGGCAGCGGTCACCATAGCAACCCATCGTGCATAATTCTGGGTATTCTGTTTTACACCGCCACCTGGTCCTCCAAAGGTCACCTGTAAACTATCAATCATGGCGTGACTTCCAATTCGGTAATCCATATAAATTTGTCCTGTTGTTCTGGTATTAGCCGCTTCCTGGATTTGTAAATCTCCTACAAGTCTAACGGAGTTACGAACAAGGGAACGTCCTTCACCCACGTTGATTACAAAATCACAATTATCAAATTCACCATAGGTGGCTTGGATTGCTTCAGGGTCGGCAGAATGAAATATTATACTCGAGTTCATTTTATATTATAGTTTAATATTATATTTTAAATTAAATTGTTTTTTTAAAATATCAAATGTCTAAATACTTGGAAGAAGAACAATTTAATCAATATTTTAAAAAAGCGATAGAAAAAAAGGAAATAGGAGAATTAATTAAAAAATTGCACCTATTAATCGAAAAGTTGGAATCACTTATATAGTCTTAACTATCTCCTTATATAAAATTATATCCTGGACAGCGGCTGGACCAAGCACAGCCCCGCCAGTTAATTGAATCTGGACATCTTTTGCTACAGCAGTTAAGGGGAGTGTTTCCAAAAGTGGGAAATAATCTACCTGTTGTGCTCTACCAGCATTATTTGCTCCTTGTTCCAAAGTAGTTGAAATCATCGACAAGGTTAAATTATCTATATTCTGACCTCTGTTATTAAAAAACCGCATGATTCTATCTTGGTGCAAGTTACTGGCATATTGA
>Ga0181387_1000319_pt1 | contig 11288 bp, 16 predicted proteins | sample 10SPOviralmetaG_FD_130119 | JGI IMG/M metagenome (GOLD analysis project Ga0181387, IMG submission 130119) | Marine viral communities from the oligotrophic San Pedro Time Series (SPOT) site, San Pedro Channel, CA, USA - 10 SPOT_SRF_2010-04-27 | ecosystem: Environmental > Aquatic > Marine > Strait...
GGTCTAGTGTGATATCGATATAAGTATCATCTTTATTATGTTTTGTTTTGTCCAAATAAAATGGATATATCATCTCTAATATTATGAGAGATATTTTTGCTCCCTTTGTATGCTTTGCGTCCAGCCCATCCTCACCCTGTTATCATCTTTCTCCTTTTTATGGATACTTAATATTAATGAACCATATGGTATCTTCATTATCTCATCGTAATATGATAATATCTCATCTTTACTAAAATGGCTGCCTACTTCCTCTGCAATGGCATCAATAATATATAGTCGTGATGCTGATTTTAACAGAACAAACAGGTCAGTCTGTTTACGTATTATTGCTGGCACTGCCTTGAATGATTGTGTAATAAATATAAGATTTAATCCTACAAGTTCTTCGCTTTCATGTCTGGATTTTATTGATAAGCGATTAATAAAGTTTCTGCGTGCAGTACCATAACCATCACTACCAATCATATCATCAAGCACTAGGAATACCATGCGAGGATTATATAATAAATTACCTTCATTATCTCGGGGGGCATCGGGGTCTACTTTCGGGTCAATAAAATCCTTCCAGCGCAATAATGTTAATTCTTCCATCGTTAAATTGCTTAATGTTTTTGACTTCATATATTTATCATAAACTTTGCGGTAAATATTATATGCATCAATCTCATCTCTTTCTTGTTTAATATCTTCATATAATATTCTCATGTATTCATCTACATCATCTTCCAAATCAATTCTATCTTCATCATCAAGGGTTTTTAATGTATCCAATATGCTATTTTGTTTTGAGCGCGATGTTCCACCAGATATCCAAATAGTACGCATTCTTACATCAGTCCCGTCCTGTGCAACAAATCCAGAATCCTCATAATTAGTTAACAGCTGAATTGTATTATATGTTTTGCCTCCGCCCTTTGGGCTTGCTGATAAAACTATATTATATGTTGGTGGTAAATCCTGATTACGCGGCTGTGGTGGTTCGTACTTTGTATGCTTGCGGATTTTGTCCGTTAAAGATTTGATCGTTTTTATTTTCATTTTTAAAATATCTCTATTATATAGATAGATTATTTAATATGCCAAAGATTATTTACCCCGACCATTATACCGATGAAGATAAAAGTATTTATGATGACCTCCTTTCTCGTGGTGATACCATGATTGGCAAGAAGCTCAGTGAAAATGAACGCTTTATGTTAGACCTCGCTGCGAAAATGACCATTAATCAAATAAGAGGATATGACAGCGGTTATACCGTTCCTGAAATTGAAGAGATGAAAGCGATGCACAAAGAGGCAGCCCGAGCAGGCACTATCGAAACACCACCTGATGCTTTTTATGATGATTTGATTAAACTTTCGGATGGTACCACTTTTAAACATCCTCTCTCATATCCCGCAGAATATTATTACGACAAAAATAAAGAAGTGCCAGATGACCTTGTAACCATTCCTGATAATGATAATGATAATGTTATTGATGAAAATGCCGACGATAATTATATTGCAGAACAAATGAGAAGTATTCCCGTGAATGTTGATTAATTTATTTTCTTTTATTTTTATAGAGACTATTATAATTAATAATGCCTATGACCCGCGAACAAAGAATAGAGCTGCTAGCACTCGCAAGAGAAGCCAAAGCCAAAAAGAAGCTTGAACGTGATGCCGATAAACCAGTTGCCAAACGCGGTAGAAAACCAAAGGAAGTTTCAATTGAAGAACCTATGGAAGCCGTTGTTGAACAGCCTGAGCCCGAGCCCGAGCCTGAACCCGAAGATGATGACTTTGACATAGTTATACAACCAACGCAAAAAAAGACACGAGCTAAAAAACTATCTTCACCGAAAGAACCCGTTAGAAGTTTAGAACTAAATAATGATGTTGATGTTGAAGATGATGTGATGGTTGAAGAGATTATTGAGGTAAGAAAGAAACCAAAGAAAAAGATTGTTAAAAAAATTATATATGAAAGTGATAGCGAAGATGAAGTAGAAGAAGTGGTTGTTGAAAACAAACCAAAGAAAGCGGCAGCGGCTAAGGTCAAAAAAGTTACCAAGCCAGTTCCACTCCACGCACCAAAAGAGCCCGAGGTAAAAGCATTTAGCTTTTTCAACTGCTAATTAAAATATTTATAATAAATAAGATGGAAGATATAAAATTAAACAAACATCAAATCAAGATGTTGCAAGATTATCGTGATAAGTCTTATGTGATGAATGTATTACTTACTAAATCTTATGAGCGATATGCTTTTATAAAACAGATTACAAATATACCACTTATTATATCATCATCAGCGATGGCTATTGTTAATTCTAGTAGTTTTAGTGGCGATGAAGTTAAATTACCAAATATTATTATTAATAGTTTAACAGCCCTTACCATATCCTTAATAGGTAATTTTCAAATCAACCAAAAAGAAATGTTGTTCCAAAATCTTAGCAGCAAGTTTTTAAAGCTTTGCCACCAAATTGAAGATGACCTTACTAATAATATTGATGATGTTGATAAATCAGGTGTTAAAAAATACATTGACGATTATGATAACTTAATAGAGAGTATCACGTATGTTATTCCAAATGATATCCAAAATAAAGTAAAGGATATGTATTGCACTAAGAGATGCTTGCCAGCATTCCTAAACTGCGAGGGAGAGTTCACTAGAAATAGTGTTGAAATATGCAATTTACAAGTTTAATTATTATATTATCTTTTATTAGAATGCCTAGGAAATTAACTTTGAAACAGGTGGACGAAGACCTCGAAGATATATGGTATGAAACATATGATGGCAACGGAACTAAGTTTGGGGATAGATTTGAGTTTGTAGAAAATGCTATAACAGCTTTAAAAGGCATGACCAAGTATTCCAAAATATTAGAAACAGTAGATATTGATAAAGCCGCCAAAATGTCCCCTTCCAAAGGTGATAAATATATGGCGGATAAAAGTAATTTTACTTATGATATCGGCAGGTATGCATCAACGAAAGGTATTATGAATCCATATACACCAAGGAAAAGTGGTCAGGATACGCAGACCTCCCGAAAAAGTGTTGTACACCAAGCCCAGTTAAACGCTTATGAAAGTATCTATCATACCGTACTTATGGAGCTTGCGCCCAATGATGATACTACTACCATTAAAATGGAATTGCAAAAATTACTGACCGAAGAATTATTTTTAAAGAAAAGAAGCCCTCACTTTTTGGCTTCCATGGGTTATACAAAAATTAGAGAATATAAATCAGTAATGGCTGATATTAGCCAAAGTGTTCCTAATGATGTTGGTATGGCTATGGTGTATGAAAGATATACGGACAATTTAGAATGGTATATGGACGAAGACGATGACTTTAAAGTAGACTTTTTTTATTATAATGTTTTCTTTCAGGCTATAATCGCTCTTGCTCAGTTCCACAAAAGAACTGGTATGCATTTAAATGGACTTACTTATGATAATCTTTTTTTCTTGTATTCCCAAGATTTTAACGCACTTGAAGAAGATGATATTGAGCAATATTATTGGAATGAATATGAAACCAAAGATGGTTCTTTTTATACACCAGCTTTGAACCTTGTTGTAATATTGCATAATTTTGAAAAAGCCCAAACTATTGATATTGATGATGGTGCAAAAGCGTTAAAACAATATCTAGATGATTACGAATCTATCGTTAAATTATTTATTAATAAAAGAAAAAGTAAGGTCTTGAAACAATTTATGGACAAGATGCGAGTTACATTAACAAGAGAATGGGCGAATGGCAATATTAAATATGTTATTAATACACCAGATTATATTATTAAAACTTTTGCGAAGTTATCGGGCACAGATAAAGTTAATGGTGCTGTTTTTTCCTCCAAATCAAATTATGATAGTAATGTTATGAATGAGATAAAATATATTGTGTAATATTAGATGAGTGATACTACTTTAAAAAGAACTTGTGTTATTAATCCTGCAACAGATAGGGCTGTTAAAGCAGATGGCAAAATAGGACAGCGTGTTATTGAACGGCGTAGAGTACAAAAAGAAGCAAAGGCAAAACCACCTGCCCCTAAACCTGCTCCTCCTAAACCTGCTCCTCCTAAACCTGCTCCACCTAAACCTGCTCCACCTAAACCCGCACCCGCACCCGCACCAGTATTAGGCACACCTTTGCCTGATATTAAAGATGTTGATGATACACCATTTATTAATGAACCCACCACAGCTGCCGGTAAATATAACTTACCAAATCGCGCTAAGTTTATTACCGAAGTTAAAAGATTAGTAAAGGGTATTAAAAACGGTGATTGTGTTGAACCCAAAAAGTTTGGGGTTGTCGATGGGTATACTGTGAGGAATATTATTAATCTTGAAAAAAGAATTGGTACTGAAAGCGCTTATGGTGTTATTTATTTAACTAAAATAGCAGGTGCTAGTGATAATTATAAAATAGCAAGCAAGCTTTTTAAAGACAGCACTGGTAATAAAAAAGAAATAAAAGTTATGGATTATCTCACCAAAGAAATATTGTTAAAACAAAAAAGCAGACACTTTCTCGCACTTTATAATAATTCACTTTGCAAAGATAAAGCTTTAAAAGATAAACTCAGGTTATTATCAATCAACGAATTAGCCCATGGTGACCTAAAAGGATTAGTTGAAAATAAAAATGTTATGAGCAATGATACCATCGTTGTTAATATGTTTTTGCAAGTTATGATTAGCATTGCGACTTTCCAAAAAACCACCTCATTACATCATGCCGATTGCCATTATGGTAACTTTTTATTCCAAAAGAATATTGAGAAAGGGCACTATCATTATAAATGTGAAGGCGAGGATTATTATTTACCAGCCAGTGATTACACCATGATGATATATGATTTTGGATTAGCCAAAAATTATAAAATGGGTTTGGCAGGTGGCAGAGCCGTTATTGTTGATTATGCAAGAATTATACACGCTTTTATAAATGAAAGCGATGGAGGCTGGTGTCCTGGTGGACATATTAGTAAAAATATTAGCCAGAAAATGAATACCATTAAAAGAGATTTTATAATGAAATATACCACAGACGAACCCGATAATACCCCGGGGAAAATTATTAAATATCTTAACATAACTTTCCCAAGTGTATTTACTAAATTACGCCCTCCTAGTGTTATTAATACCATTCCTTTTGAAATATAATTATCTCAGCATATATTAGAATGAAAACTAGAAGACGCGGACGTCCCTGTAAAAGTACTAAAAAGAAACCATATTAAAATAGATTATTTTTTTATTATCATATATTAGGTATGAAATACGCACAACTTAAAAAAAGCAGTGTTCAGGGTAAGAAATATACCATTGTTTTTTACGATGCTGACCGCAAAAAGGTAAAGACAATTAATTTTGGGCAAGCCGGTGCCGACGATTATACTAAGACAGGTGACAATGAGCAGCGCGCCAGATACAGAGATAGGCACAACAATTCGCGTGAAAATCACAATGTTCCTGATACGGCTGCTAGTGCCAGTTGGCATATACTATGGGGTAATAGCAAGAGTGTAAGTGCAAATTATAATGCATATTTGAGAAGATTTAACCTAAGTAAATATTGAGTACATAATTTTATTTTTTTAGAGATTTTCAAAAAGTTTATAAGTTTATGATTTTAAAATAATTATGTACTCATTTTATAAATGGATGATCTAGATAAATTAATGAAAAAATTAAACAAGAAAGAGAAGGCTGTTGTGGTGGCTTTATTTAATGAGCTCTGGTATTTAAAAGACGAGAATGAAGAATTGATTGATATGTTTGTAACTGAGAAACGTTTTTCTGGTATAAAGGATAAGGTAGAAAGAAAATATAAGAAAAAAGATGTCGGGGAACATGGATTACCAGTTGAAGAAACCACAAGTACAATGCCCGCACTGCGGTAGGTGGTTTAAACATGCAGGCTATTATATACGCCATGACAGGGACAGTATTGTATCATGTATTACTAAAATCAATATTGCTGAAAATGATAAAAAAGAACGTGAGAGGCAAAAGGAAATCACTAGCAACCGACCAAAGAATTATTATAGTAAAAGATATTATGAAAAACACCGCGAGACCATATCGCAGAGGAAAAAAGAATGGTATATTCAAAATGCCGAAAATGTGAAAGCTCGTTATCAAAAAAAAAAATATAATCAATTAGTAGATGCAGGGTGAAGACCACGTTGATTTAATTAATAATGTTTTAGAAATAGCTGACTTGATGGAATCGGTGCATGAACACCTTGATATTGATGAGTTTGAAACCATATTACGACGACGTAAAGTAAGGCTTGAAAAGATGTTATTGCAGAAACGCAGATGGCGACGTGGTAGAAATCATTATGACAGCATCATGTATAATGAATTACAAAATTAATTTATTTTTATTTAATTACGTAATAAATGATATAAGAAAATAATACATTAAGTATATAATAATGACTGATATTGCAGATATTAATACCAATTCAAGGAGAAGAACCATTGTAACAGAAGAAGATAAGCAAGCACAAAGACAAAGAAGAAACCAATATCAACGAGAATATCTTAAAAAGAAAATGCAAGACCCAGAGTTTGCTGCGAAATATAATGAAAAAAGAAAAAAACACGATATAAAATATAGGCAAGAAAACGAAGAAAATATTAAAACTAAACTGAAACAATTATATTTAAACAAGAAGAACCGTTTGAAAGAACTTGAAGCGATGTTTTGTTCTCAATAATTTATTTTTATACCCGTTATAAATATGACGTTAAAAAATGATATAAAGAATTAAGTAAAATAATATATATTAGTAAAATAGACAATGTATAATAAAATATGTATAATACCCTCGCCTTTTAACAGAACAGAAATATTTGAATGTAATGATATCAACGGTTACTTTGAGTATCTTAAACAAAATCCCGCAATGTGCGAGAATGTTGGTGCTTATAAACAAGATATTAAACCCCTTTTTGATGTTGACGCTTACGATGAAGATATTGATATTGATGCTTTTATAGCTAAAATTAATTCTATTTACCCGTGTAAACCCGTGTATTATGCATTGCGTAATAGTAGATTTGATGAAGATAAAAATAAGTATAAATACTCATATCGTTTTTATGTTGATAAAGTAAAGATTAACATTTTAAACCAAAAGAAATTATATGAAATCCATAATCTATTTGATGATAAACGATGGGATAAATCTATTTATACTAAATCGCGTATTATGTTATTACCACACACATGCAAGAAACCTATTGCTAATTCACGTAGTTTAAAAAGTGTTCCCGAATTACGCATCGGTACTGGTGATATATTTAAATGTTGTGCATCTTATATTGAAGAAGATTTTGAAGATTATAATATTATTCCTGAATTAAAAGTTGAAGAAGAAGTTAAAGAAGTTCCTGTTATTGATGATGAAGTCGAAGAAGAAGAAGAAAATATTGAAGAGAAAAAAAACAGAGGGTATTATGATGTAATTACTAAACATATTCTTAGATTGTCCCAACAAAGAGCCGAAGAGTATTCTGATTGGCTTGAAATTATAATGTGTATTGTTAATATTGGTGATAAATACGAATGGGATCTTAATTTAATTGTTGATTTATGTAATAAGTTCTCCCAAAAGTCAAGTGCATATAACGAAAAAAATAATAATAAGATTATATTTGGTATCATGGGTGGTAATGGAAGAAACAACAAAGTAGGCTTGAAACGTATTCTCACAAGATTAAAAGAAGATGACCCCGAATATTATAAATCCAATATTGTAGATAGCTACAAAGATGTAAAAAAAGAGTTTGAGAAACAATATTGCGTTATTAATAATCCACCATCATATTATAGGACACCACAATTACCAAGATATATTCTTGAAGACCTCTGTATAAATGATGTGGAACAACAATTAAAAAATGGTGATTTGCTATTGCAAACACAAAATATACCTTATATGGGAGCAAAAAAAGATAGTAAAGGTAATATAAAATATGAAAAGCAAGCGTTTATATATGAATGGTTAAAAGACCCTAATAGGCTTACTTATGAAGGTGTTGTATTTAAACCCTCGGGATTACCTGAACAATGTAAAAAACATTATAAAAATCTATTTAATGGCTTTAAAGCAGATAAAGTAGATATTGTTGGTTATGATGATTACGCAAATATTCAACCTATATTAGACCATCTGAAAATTGTTTATTGTGCTAATAATGAAGACCATTACCAATATGTATTAAAGTGGTTCGCAAAGATAATTCAAGACCCCGAAAACAGACCACAAGTTAGTTTAGTATTTTATAATAAAGAACATGGTACTGGACGTAATACTTTTACTAATTTCTTTGCGAATGATATTCTAGGTTGTGAATTGTCAGCCACGGCTCGCAAAATTGAAAGAGTATTTGGTAGGTTTAATTCAATACTGGCTAAATGTATGTTTTTGGTTATTGAAGAAGCAGGTGGGGATTTAAAGACTTTTATGGAAGACCTTAAAAATATGATTACTGAACCTGATTTAACTATTGAGAAAAAGAACATTGATGCTGGTAAGTATAAAAACTTTGTTAATGCTATTATGCTTACCAATAATGAAGATATTTTGGATATTGATGATAAAGACAGACGCTTTTGCATATTTGAAAGCAGTTCTGAAAAGAAGGGTGATATTGAATACTTTACTAAATTATATGCTTGTATTAACAATAAAAAGAATGCAGGATTGTTTATAAATTATTTGCGAAATGAAGTAGATGCATCATGGAGCCCTATGCAATTCCAACAAAATCGCCCTGTGACTGCTGTGTATCGCAAGCAACAAGCCGTTAATGCCAAGAATTATATGAAGTATATCTCTCATATCACTAATGATAATGAAATTAATATTATGAATGATCATAAATATAAATGGAAAAAATATAAAGGTAGAGAAACAATATTTATACCTTATAGTATTTTATTTGGTGGGTATAAAAGAATGTGCGAGTTTTATAAATATACAGCATATTCTTATGATAAGTTCTTTCATAATATTACTTGTAAAGGCACAGGTATATATCACATGATAAATAAAAATACACACGAGAAAGGAGTAAGAATATACAAAGATGAAGTATATATTTGGTTTGAGTTATTCAGGAATACTGAATGGGATAATATTGAAGAAGAGCCTGAATGTGATGAAGGCGAATATAGTAGTGATGAAGAAGATGAAGATAATTAAGTTTGCTCAATAATATGGCAAAGTTTGCGAAAATCCGGTATTAAATTGTGCGAAATAAATTGCCCCCTAAACTCTCCCTATAAAAAATATTTTTTTTATTTTGATATAAAATCTTTCTTTTTTATAACTTTGCGAAACCGGATTTTCGCAAACTTTTATAGTATATTCCTGTTATAATTCGCACACTTATATTTATATTCGCACAAATATAGCAAAGATATAGTAAAGATATAATATACATATACATATAAAACGATATAAGACTTTAAAACGTTATAATAGAAAAATGGCAACAAGAGTATTATTTCGTGGTTACGAGTGTGAGCTCGATGATGGTATATTAACACACCAAGGCATTCCCCAGTTTGTATCTTGCTGTTGCTGCAAAAAACTAATGAGGATATATGCGATGAAGAATGGTAAAGTATATCTTACCTGTTTGCCCTGCCGAGAACAACTAAAAGAGAAAAGGAGAGCGGCTCGGGTTCGCCCAGCATTTATTCCCGAAGATGATGAAAATGATATAAATAATACAGGTGATAATAATAATAATAATGTATAAGGCATACAACTTAAAAAAACAAATGAAAGATGAGCTATCAATGATAACAGATGATAATGCATGTCAACCAATGTGGTATCACTTGCATCACTTATTTATGGAATATAATAATCTTTGTAAAGATTAATCAAAGCCGGTGGGGGTATCAATACCTTCTAGGTCAAGGCTTTCAATATGCTTATCGTAAAGTTCGTACTTATAAATCATATCCCAATCATCTTCGTTGATTAGAGTTTGAAACTCATTTACCAAGCATACATCATACACGATAGAGTATTTAACGGGGTGGTCGTCATCCCCGAACTCTTGGTCATTAATTAATTTTAATAAATCTGTACCTCCAATCATATTTGCATAAATAAACATAGCTCTAAATACACCGAACTTTTTAATAATATAATCTTTTCTAGAAACTGCCATAGCGGTAGGGGCGAAGTCATCTGACATAATATTAGCAATAGCATCATCATACGTTTCTTTATTGCCTTGGTTGGGTGCATTAAATCTAATAATTGATTCTATATCTCTATAAAGCATATCGCCTTCACATGATTTATCATATACCATCTCAATGGTCTCCATAATTGCTTTTTCTTTTTTATCTAATTCAGATACTTCACCCATGATACTGAGTTGAAGCTCCTTGGGTAGGTCTTCAAGATAGTTGTTGGTGAAAAGCGTGCAGGTCATCGTGTTAATGTAAAAAGTAAAAGGCACCTATCAATTTTTTATTTTCTCGGTACAAAAGTATATAAGAGTATAAAAATAAAACAATATGGGTTGCGAATATGTCTTATGTCTCACTCATAGTTCCCCAAGTAATAATCAAAAAACGTATTGTTGTGCCGCCCAATCTCCAAAACATAATACGCTCCTTTCCACTTTCTCACCCGTGTCGTGCTTATTTTTGTTATGTAGGCGTTAGACTGGTTTAATAGCATCATTCGTTTTGAGGTAAGACTATTAAAGCAAGCTGCACTGCATAGAAATATAATTCTTTTTATATATTGTTTTTCTGCAAAAAACATTAGAATATTAAAAAAATCATTCTTTCTTTTTCTGTCGTTTTCACCTAGATCATATGGAGGATTTGTGATAACACATTCTGGCTGTATCCCATCATAATCAAAGTGGCGAAAATCTAAATTGTCACGGATTTCACACCGATACTTGACAACATGTTCAGGTAAATTATTGTAAAATGAATTAGTCCCAGCAAAAGGCTCTAAAACCCTTTCACCTTCTTTAAACTCTATATTGCTGATGATATCCTTGCATAGTTTTTCTGGTGTCTGATGAAACATATAAGTTTTATCATCATCATAAATACCCATACTTAATTTTCTACTACTTAACATATAAATACATAATATAAAAATTGATATAAACATATAGACATTTATAGACATAAAAGATAATGCCTAAATATGAGAATGGATGTATTTATATGTTGAGACATAAAGATGATGTAGAACTCAGAAA
>Ga0181387_1000320_pt1 | contig 11286 bp, 4 predicted proteins | sample 10SPOviralmetaG_FD_130119 | JGI IMG/M metagenome (GOLD analysis project Ga0181387, IMG submission 130119) | Marine viral communities from the oligotrophic San Pedro Time Series (SPOT) site, San Pedro Channel, CA, USA - 10 SPOT_SRF_2010-04-27 | ecosystem: Environmental > Aquatic > Marine > Strait...
ACTAGCCTTAGCTTTCCTAGCTTCAGATTTTAACTTCTTATACTCACCAGCTAGCAAGTCTTGAACATACTTGTTGTACTCGTCTATAGTCGAATTGCTTTGATCCTTAAGTTCTTTACTGTCATCCCACTCACCTAACTTCCTAGCTCTATCTATAGCTAACTCGTTTAATATAGCTAATTTTTTGTTGTTAACTAGATACTTTTGCAGATTAACAGAATAATCTTTCGTCTCACCATCTTTCATTGCCACAGCATCATAAGCGTGTGCAACCTCGTGGATAATAGACGTACCTTGTATTAAATCTCCATTATCTAAGTTCTCTTGAGCTAGTTTTTTATCTCTAACTATATAGTTACCATTAATTATAGTGGCTTTCATATCACCACTTAAGTAACCTTTAATAACGTCAAACTTGTCTTCTGCAGATACATCATCAAACTGTTCTTCGCTAAGAAGCTCATGAAGCTCTTCTATGGATTTAACTTCTTTTAATTTTAAGTTATTTAAACCACCTTGATCTTGTATTAGCTTTAAAGAAGCTTCGCTTTTGTCAGCTATACTTTTAGCTGTTACGCTTCTAGTATTTATTTGATTAGCTACTGCAAGGTATAGTTCATCCTCTTTTAACTTATTAGTTTTTTTATCACCTTTTGGCCCTCCGTAAACTTGGTTTTCAACAAACGCTTTTATACCAAAGTCTTTCTTAGCTTTTCTTATTAAAGAATTATTAAAATTCTTTTTTATGTTGTTGTTTACTTCAACTAATTTGTCTCTATTAGACATATTATTAAAGTCGTCGTTTTTAGAAAGTCTATCTAATTGTAGTTTACCTTTATAACCAAACTTAGAAAGTACTATATCATTAATGCTACCTTTGTACTTATTGTTTGTCTGTTCTTGGATTTTATTTATAGCTCTTTTAGATAAATTAACCCTATTCAAGAAATCATCAGCGTCATCGCTCTTACCTTTATTTATTAAATCTTGCGCGTGGTCTTCTAATTTCTTCTGTACAACCTCATCATTGTCCCCAGGTTTCACATTAGCTTTACTGTATAGCTCCTGCAAGTTAACGCTGTTTTCTATCATTTCAACGACACCTTTAGAACCTGTCATTATAGCGTCTACTTCTAGACCAGCTTGTATTATACCTAGTGATTCTATTTTATTTCTAAACTCTTGGTGAAGTTGATTACGTCTTTGACTATCAGCTTTACCAGGTTTTAATTTATTTAAGTATAAATCTAATTTATCTATCTCCCCAATTAGAGACTTTATTTCAGACCTAGTATCAGCGGTAGCCATCTGCTGAACAACGTTAGAGTACAATGAGGTGGAACCATTCATACCACCAGTTGTTATAAGTGTACTAACGGCTACGTCATCCCAACCAGAGAAGTCCATATCTCTTTGTAGTATTAAACCATTAGCGACTTCATCTGAAAAGAATATAGCCTCTTCCTCAAATAATTCACCACCTATAGCCTTGGTTGTATCGAACAAAAAGTCCTTACCAGCTTTTAAATTGCTTCTAGTTATCTGAGAGCCTATACCACCCTTAAATGTACCTGAAAGGTTTCGCACTACTTTCTTAGCGTTTGGTAAAGTACCAAACCCTAAATAAGTTATACCACCCTCGATAATACTAGTGGCAAAAACAGCGCTATTCAATCTAGTGGTGGATATGTCACCCAAAGCTATTGTTTTCTCTAGAGATGCTTTAGATTTTATGTAATCAAACTCGTCTAAACTATCTTTATTTTTTTCTAATTTAGCTAACTCTTGTTGAGCTATAGTAGCCTGATCTCTTAATGTTTCTAATTCCACTCTTTTACCACCACCAGAGCTAAGCCCAAAAACCCCAGCTATAACTGATGGAGGTAAGCCTACTGCACTACCAGCTATAGCGGTTATAACATTAGCCCCTTGTTGAGCACTGGTCCTTAGAGCGAACTCACCCTTTCTACCTTGCTTTACAGCATCTTCATAACTAAGCATAGTTTGATAAGAAGCCTCACCTTCTTGAATGTCTTTCAACCTTTGCATAGAAGCCTTATGGCCAAAGGAAGCTGGTATACCAAAGAATAAGTTTTCAAAGCCGTTGGTAAGATCTTCACTTAGAATAGTAGCAGTATTAAATTCTTTATTTATAATGCTAGCTATTTTACTATCTTCTTTATTTTTGTCTAAAAAAGTACCTACCTTGCCACTAACGTAAGCCTGTTGCTTAGCAAACTCTTTGTATTGTTTTTTGCTAGTAGATATTATTTTATTTATTTTACTTTGATATATATTTTTTTGCTCTTCAGTTTGAGCGTCTACAACGACATGCAAGTTTTCACCCTCACCAATAAACTCCCAACCTAAACCTTTACTTTTCATGTCACTAAAAAGCATGTTCATAGATATTGATTGGCTAGACTCGAAGTCGTTGTACTTCTCTTTAAGAAACTCTTGTTCTCTTTTTATAGGTTCGAATTGCTCTTCAACGTTATACTTACTAGTTTCCTCATCAAAGTGACTTCTTATGCTAATATAGTATGGGCTATTTTTATATTCGTTCTCAAGCCAAGCACTAGAGTACTTATCCGCTAGTTCTGAGGCTCTTCTATCAACGTCTTTCTTGAAATACATAGAATTTGACTCGTATATACTCTTAAGCGTTGATGCGTCCTCTTTACTGAGCTTTACATCACCATTATCTAAAGCATTTATCAAGTTATCGTAATTAGACTTTTGCCAACCCTCAGCTTCTTCCCGCGTTTGGATCATAGTGGTATAACCAGCTGTAACTTGTGGCTTAGAAGTTTCAATGTATAAAGGTTTACCTAAGTACTCCATAACCTCACTCAAGCCTTCTTGACTAATTTTATCCTCTAGGTTGTACTTTATTGTTTCGAACATAGTACCGTCCTCAAACATTTCAGCCTCTATTCTTAAAGAGTTGTCTGGGTCAGTATATTCTTCGCGTGTTTTTTTAGACGTAACGTTGTACCGGTCAACTAATTCATTAGCCTTCTCAGTATTAAATTGTTTTACTAAGCTTTTATCTTCCTCAGTTAAATTAGACCAAAGGTGATCTTGAATATCGTTAGCAGAACCTTCAACCGTGGTTTCACCGTCTTTAATTAACTCATAACCTAAACCCTTACTTTGAATAGAGTAACCAGCGCTACCTACAACCTCGTTTATAGACTCAAATTCGTTGTCATCAAATCTATTTCTGTTGCTAGAATCTCTTCTACCTAAAATATCAAACACACCAAGATTTAATAGCTCTTCATTTTTTGTATTGCTATAAAACTCATCTATTTTTTTTAATCCTGCTAAAGCTTCGTCTTCGTTAGATTTTAAATCAACGTAAACAACCTCGCCGTTAGGTAATGTAAAGTTGACAGCGTTACCAAAAGCTAAACCTGCCTTTTGTGCATTTAACCCTGGGTATTTATTACTATCTCTATAAGCTTTTACTACAGTGTCTTCATCTTTATCAACTACAGTTATTGGGCTATCTAAGTCTATAGGACTATCGAGCGTTAATTCTCTTTTGAAGAAACCATCTTTCCAAGCACCTTTGTCAGCGAAATTAACAGCAGCTTTTTCGTCCTCACCGAACTCAAACACCTCGTCTCTTTTCTTAGCTTCCTCATAAGTCTTCATCCACTCACCCTCATTAGACATGTCTGTCCAACTACCATCTTCGTCTTGAAATAAACTAGGGAACACAACCCACTTACCGTCGACTAACTCACGCTTCATTAAGTGAGTTGACTCGCTACCATCTTCGTTCTTTCTTACGCTAGTTCTAGGTGCTTTTGATCTAGCCAACTGTGATTCCGAAGAACCAGTTTCCAAATTTGAATCCGTATTGTCTTGAGACGGGTTTGTCTCTTGGGACGATGCTTGAGTCGACTGCTCCATCGTCGCATCTGTCGAGGAGCTCTGTTGATTTCCCTCTAAATCTTTGATTAGTTTAGCGTTAGGGAATCTTTCTAAGAATATATCTTTATGTTCTGGTTTTACACCTACATTTTTTGTACCATCATAGTACACAAAGTGATTTTCTTTGTTCTTCATACCTGTATCGTTAGTTACCCGTAATTAATATGTTTGTTGAGCGTGTTTAATCTTTACTAGGGTCGTACATTGTAAAATCCTTGGTTTCTGCCTTGGTTTTAACTGTTACCACCTCTTTATTATCACCTACTGTTGCAGCTGGTTTAAAATTATTAAGCAACGCATCTTTATAATATTTAATTATAATCTCTTTACCTTCTCTACTACTAGTTATTTCTTCGACCATCCTCAACACATCATCAACGTCTATACTATCACCTGGGTTTATGTCAGCATCCTTTAGCATTTCATCTGTTATGTTTAGATCGCTGTATTTTTTATCTTTCAAACTGTCAAACAAATCTTGGAATAAGCTAGTGTTTCCAACTATATTGTCAAAAACTAAAGAGTTGCGATTAGAGCTGTTAACTTGCTGTCTAATCAATGATTCTAAACCATTCTTAGTACCTTCTTGAAGCCCAGAAGCGTATTGACTGTTTTCCAACTGCATTGAATTCAGCTTGTCATTTACAAACGTTTTAAAACCTTCATCTACATAACCCACTTTATCAACTAAAGCTTCAAAATCTTCAACACTCATATCTTCATCACCAACCTTTATTTGTAACCCATCTTTACCCATGGATATACTACCGTCCTTATCTGATAACGCTGAGTATATGCTTTTACCTAGCGGGGTGTTTGTGAAAAAAGTAGAAACCTCTTTACCGTCTTCATAGTTAGCTAGAGAATTCTGCAAGTCGTTTATAACTTCTACTTGATTAGATATTCTATTCACTTTATTTTGTATTCTAGATATTTCTTTTTTATCACCATCAACGACAGCTTTAGCGTAGGCGGGTTTATCCATAGATATGCCATCGTACAACTTATCATGTAGTATGTCTGTTATTTCACCCTCATTCATGAACTTACTAATATGGTTTTCAAACTCCTCACTAGCTTTGTTAGTGTTTTCTTGTATTTTGTCAGAAACTTCTTTTACTTTTTTCTCGCGCTGCTCTCTATTGGACTTTTCACTTTTCAAGATGTTATCACCTAAATTCACCAAACCGTCTGCAGACCCAGATCTACTCACAGATGGCGCGCTAGCTTCATAAGCGCCCTTAATCAAATTAGTATCTATAGCCATTTTTTATTCTTTTTCCTCATTATCCAATCCTCCAAAATAACTAGAAATACCATATTGAGCACTCTCACCCAACGTGTTGAATATCCCGCTAGTGTAAGAATTTTTCTGATTCTGGTATTGCATACGCTCTTTTCTAGCGGCTGCCGTTTCTTGTTGTGACATACCTAGTAGTGTACCCTGTAGATCTCTTTGTTGTTGTCTAGACGTTATCTCACCTTGACGTTCTTGTATTTGAAGTCTAGAAGCTTCTTGAGCTGCCAACCTTTGGTTAGTGGACTCTTGTTGACCTATACTAGCCGAGACTTGTTGCGCTCTAAGTTGACCTTGTTGAGCTAACGATTGAGCCAATGAAGCTATACCGCTCCCGCCAGCTGACTGCCTTAAACCCGAAAGTATATTAGCTTGACTTCTATCAAACTGCTGGCTTTCAAACTGAGCCTGTTGTTGATTTATAGTTAGATCCTCTAAAGTGTTTTCCATGTTTAAAAAAGGATTAGAAGTGTCAATGCTAGAATAAGCCTGCTTCAACCTATTCATTTCTCTACGTTTTTCAGCTTCTAATTTTTTAGCTCTAGCTTCTTGCCTCTTAGCTCTTCTTCTTCCAAATAAACCACCAAGGAGTTTAAGTCCCTGGCCTGCTGCTACTGCTTGCCACATAATGTATGTTTTTTATTTAATTATTATAATTACGTTATTAGTGTTTTATTTACTAGTCTCAAATACACTAGAGCCTACTGAAAATATACTAGCCTTATCAGAGGTATCGTTAGTTAAGCTCACTTCTGCGTAGTAACCTGAGACTCCAGATACATTGATATTAGAATTTTTAACAAAGAAAAAATAGTCAGTGTCTTCAGGCCGCTCAGTGTCTGCGTTAGTATTGACCTCAACTCTCCAACCAGGTACTGGTGGTGTAGAATCTGCATCATTACTATGGTAAATATTTTTAACTGTACCGACTCTAGTTACATTGCCAGTATTAACAGAAAAACCACCCTGGCTAGTTTTAGGTGTTCTCAACACTAGATCTCCAGTCTGCAACATGTCACTTGGTTTATTACTAAATACTATTTTAACTGTGCTCATATTTTATGCATTAAATGTTAAGAAGGTATCCAATTTCAAATCAAATTGAACATCTTGATTACCAAACTTGTTGATGTTTACTTCAAATGGCACAGAGGCTGCCGTACTATCACCGCTTAATGATGCACTGATATTACGTATATTTATCTCAGTACCGCCGTTTAATGATTTAACCACTGAACCCACATCAAAGCATGACTTAACCATGGTAAAAGATTTAACTTTACCAACTGTAAAAGTGTTAGTACTACACTGTATATAATCAGGTTCCTTAGCTGTAATTGTCCTTGTAGGTACGGTCGTATCTACACCGTCCTCAACTAATATAGTACTATCACCCCCTACACCAACATTAGGTATGTAGATAGAGCTGGTGTCAAAGTAAATCCTATTTAACTCACCTTCTTTTACTTCTCCAAATACTGTTTGAACGTGATGCTCTGGTTGATTTTCTATAGTTAAAGTGGTCCAAGTTGGTTGCGAGGTGACGGTGCTTGTTGTTACGTTGACTGTGTGTACAAAGTTTAACTGCTCTGGCTTAAACAAATGTAGTAGTTGACTAGCTGTTTTATCAACCCTACCCACTAAAGTAAATGATGTATCTTGATGTGAGCTACTTCCTCTTTTAAGGAACAACCTTAATTGAGGGTTACTGTATTGCCTAAACACATAATTAGGAGCTGACGTGGGAGTTGGTATAGCTGGTCCTAGCGCAGTACCATTATTAGGTGTTATATATACATTATATGTTTGACCTGAAGAGTCTGCAGGGAAGTCAATATATATATTATCTTTATGTTCGTTATTTATTAGTAATTTAGAGCTAACGCCAGTAGATAGTGAGTCTGATGAAACAATTCTTATATCGTTCACAGCGTACAAAGAAGAGCTGTCACTATGTTTAATTACACTAATATCAAACTCAGCACCAACGTCACCATAAACTTTTATATATTTTCTTTCACCTAAATTAGATACAACTTTAACGCCTAAGTCAATAATTTTAACCTCGTTAGTGACCACGGATTTAGATACTGCATTAGATTCATATTTTAAATTAACTTGATTAGCCTTATAAGTATCTTGACTACTGATATAGTATACGTCGTAAACCACTGATGTTATAAAGTTGTCAGAATCTCTAATTGTTTTACTATTAGAAGTAAAGACACTAGCGGGTGCATAAGCAGTGTGACCAAACTTACTAACTGTAGGAATTGTATCGAAGTGATTACCAGCTGTTGCTGTAAAGTTTATAGTACCTATCTTCTTGGGTGCGGAAAAAGGCTTTACAGTTTCTTGGTTAGATAAAACCCCTACACTAGAGCCTGACAAGCTATTTAGTTGAGCACTAGAATTACTTCTAGAAACTTCACTAAGGCCCACGTAGTAATTTAAAGACGAATTACCTTGGTCGTTAACCGGTTGATCATACAATTTAGCATCCCCAACTATACCTAAAGCAATGCTTGCATTAGAGGTTAATGTTGTGGCACTTAAACCTACAACTACTTTAACTTGATTACCAGGCTCGCTACCAACACTAGTGTTACTAAATGTGATCGATGTAACATTGCTTGGGAGTGTCGTTGGTTCTTCAAAATCGTTTCTATCAACTACGTAACCAGTTTTAGGTATTATATATAAAGTCCTACCAGATAAAGGTATGGTACTTATATCAGTAGTCGCACCGACAGTACTAGATACTTCTTGTATAGTATAGTTAGCCATGTTTAATTTTTAATAGTTACTTTAAATTGGGTTTGAGTACCATCGATAATACCGCCTGATACAGGTGTTCCTATACCTAAAACATTCGCTTTGCTGTAATCTATATCGCTCACTTTTATATCATCACCTTCAACTCCGGTAATGTAACCAAACCATTTATCTTCTTTACCTTTAAAGTCAGTGACTTGACCAGACTCCATATTAGTTTTGATGGAAGCTGACCAACCAGAATCACCTTGGCTGTTTATATTGTCATAGTAACCGTCTGAGTAGTTTACGTTAACTCCATTTTCGTCATTTTTAGATCCGCTCAAATTTAAAATTTTACCTTGAGAACCCTCATAGGTTAACGTTTTAAATTTTTTAACAGAGTTAGGTAAATCGTTCATAACAGTTGTTATAGTAGAATTATAACCTATACCATAAAAATTGTTTCTATTGGAATCATCAGAGTGGTGCTTGTATATTTTATTAGACTTAGCTGTGTAGTAAGCTCCAGCAACCGACAGACCTTGATCTTGAATGAAAGACCTAAAACTAACCCAACCTTTACTAGCTTCGTTAAAAGAAACTGTAGTGCTAGTTTTTTGCGAAACACTCAAAGGTAGTACAGTTAAGTTGTATTCACCGCTAACTAAATCAAAGCTACCTATAAGCTTATTAGAGTCCTTCAAGTTGTCTCTAAACCAACTTTTCATACCAACATTAGATATAGGTGTTAAACCATCTCTAGATAACCTTAAAACAGCTCCACGTTGTTTATCTGTGAAATATATTCTATACTGATCAGATGCTATTGACTCTGGGTTTTTTGAAATACCATAGTCTCCAGCGTAAGGTACAGCTTGACCTAGAACTCTATCTGTAGATACCATATTGATGTTACCATCAGCATTGTATAAAGCATCTTTATTAGCTAAAACCTTTAATACTTTATCTTCAGTGAAGACATTTAGATCTGTATTTCTAGATCTAAACGCTTGTATGGAACCGTAGTCTGGATTTATGTCTTTAGTTATCTTTTTAGACATATCAAACTCGTTTAGCTTATTAACTCCAGATGATGAGTTAAATATGCCAGAGTATATGATACCGTTAGTTTTATTTTCTTCTTTATAATCTAAGAAAGTACTAGAAACCTTGACGCCATTACTTATGTAAGGAGCATTGAAATCATCTCTTATTCTATTAGATTCCACTCCGTTACCAAAGCTAAAGCAATTAAACCAAGGCAACTCTATGTCATAATTGTAAATGTTACTATCTAACAAGAACGCACCACCGTAAGACCTGTACTGAATACTACCTGTTGTGGTACCAGACGAGGACTTTAAAGAGCTCCTAGAAACTGTTACTTCATTGCCTGATATGCTAGTTATATATGTACCTCTGGCGAATAAACTTCCGTGGCACTCCACCTTCATGTTAACAGATAAGCTACTCGCGTCAGAAACTGTTATAACATTAGAACCAGCGGTAAAAGTGTTGTCTAAGTTAGAGTGTACGGAGCCAGGCTCAAAGTAACCATTGCTCAAATCTCCAAAGCCTAAAATTCTAGTTCTAGTCTTGGTACCATCAGGATGTTCGAAGCATACAATATCATTTATGGATATATCGTAAATAATACTACCGTTAGAACTCTTTATAGCTACTGAATCACCAACCAGGCTCTCTATAACAGCGTCCGCAACATCGTATGACTTGTAACTAGATGATACTAAGTCTTCATCAAAAAAACTAAGTTTAGAATCTTTAGGTGCGAACTCTAATATTTTATTACTATTAAAATTCATTGGTATAGCATTAGAAGCTTCGTAGTACAAGTCTAAATCTACGCCTTCTTTAGGCTCTGTTTCCCACACTGCTGGATTCTCTACGTCCGTATTTTTTTCAAAATCTGAAATACTACTACTTGAAAACAACTTGATACTAGTGCTTTCAGTACCATCGTGAGCTAGTTCACCTCTAGGATCAAATTGACTTATATCTAAGCCAGAGAAAGGTAGTATAACTCCCTTTTCATCTAACTTTTCAAATACTACCTCGTAAGTCCTTCTTCTACACCAGTTACCTTTCATAGTTGAAGTGTAAACCTTCCTTCTCGTAGCATTACCCCTTGTCGAGCCTTCCCATACATACTCCGTGTCAGTGTCGTCAGGGGCACAAGGTAGACAGTTTCTTTCAGGATCACCGTAGTTTCTAACAACGTATGAGTCTACGGATCTAATTCTATACTTAGTATTACTACCGTCATTAGCAAAGCTAAATACAGACCCAGCTCTAGTCATCATCTTTAATCCATCTCCATCTAGCGTTGATTGAGTACTCCACTTAGGTAGTATAGGCACGCTTATAGTTAGGGTGTCTAAACCATCTAAACAGCCCTCACTAGCAGATAATCCGCTAGCTTGTCGCCTGTTTGGTGTAGCATCATCACTATCGGAAGAGTATATATGTGCAGAGTCTATAAACGCCGCAGATGTAGGTTTTCTTAAAAAAGCGTAAGACCTAGTGTAGCTATCCCAAAAGCTCGCAGTCTCATCTGCTTTAGCGCAAGAACCGAACTGACCCGCTACAATAGTTCCGGAACTAATAGGTAGTTGTCTATCGTTGATAGTGGTATTAGTGCCCCAAGTATAATTAGATTTAGCTCCAGAAGAAGACGGGTTTGTTTGATTGCCAGAGTCTATATATGACAAGTTGAATTCGCTTACTAAATCATAACCACCCGTGCTAGAACTTTTAGAGGTAACATAATCATCTAATTGAACATGCCTATTAAGTTTTACAAAGAATTTACCTTCAAACTCTGGTTTATCCTCGGATACTTCGTCTAGTATTTCATACTCTATAGAGTTATCTAAATCGTAACCAACACTAAGTTTAGCATTGCTAACTGTAGAGTATGTGCCATTTATTACTAATGATTTGTAAAAATTAGCCTCGTTACCAAAAGAACTGTTTATAACTATTTTACCAGGCAGCAAATTATTAGCATCCGGCTTGTTAAACATTTTTATATTTCTATAAGAAGTAGCTAACTTTTGCCCATCACTTAGATTTAATACTAACCTAAGTTTAGGGTTACCTTTAAAGTTAACACCATCAAGTCCAAAGCCTGAGTAATCAGCCTCATCCACAGTGAACTCCAATTTTTCAGTGAGATTATTAAGATCGTCGCTATTATTAGTGGAGTAATAATCTTGAGGAATTGAAAAACTACCGACTGGTCTTATTGTAGATTTTATAGACTTAGG
>Ga0181387_1000327_pt1 | contig 11071 bp, 10 predicted proteins | sample 10SPOviralmetaG_FD_130119 | JGI IMG/M metagenome (GOLD analysis project Ga0181387, IMG submission 130119) | Marine viral communities from the oligotrophic San Pedro Time Series (SPOT) site, San Pedro Channel, CA, USA - 10 SPOT_SRF_2010-04-27 | ecosystem: Environmental > Aquatic > Marine > Strait...
ATGTACTTCTCGTTCTTTCTGTCCGCGTCCTGTTCCATCCTCTTTCTGTCCTATCATTTCATATGGTGGAGCTAGAAGAGTTGTACCTGATCCTTTGACTTGGATTTTAATATTTTTTTTGTAGATTGTCTTTACAGTTCCAGTAAGTCTTTTTTCATAATACTCAGAATCTCTACTATCATCTCCGAATCCTCTTATGATGTCTCCAGCCTTGATAGTCTTTCTGTCTTTTACAACATTTTTTAAATCTTTTACCTTTGGTACTCCTTCCTTTATATTTGGATCAGCTAGACTATTTACCTTTTTCTTTGGTGGTTCTACTTTTTTCTTTGGTGGTGGTGGAGAATCTGTTTGTGTAGAAATAGTAGCTGTCTTTGGTTTTGGCGCTGGCTTTGGTTTTTTCTTTTCCTGACGTTTCTTTTCTTCCGATACAGCTGTCTTTCTAATAGCTCTATCTTTCTTTTTCTGTTCCATTTGTTTTTCCGCTTTCTTTTCCTGAGCTTTCTGTTTCTGTAATGCAGTCTTTGGTTTTGGTTTTGTAATCTCCTCAGCCTGTTTTAAAGTTATTTGTTTTCCACGTTTCACCTTCTGTTCTATTTTCTGTTTCTCATGGTTCACCAGATATCCATTACTCTCTATTAATTTTACCATGTCATCAGCCGAAGCTCCCTTTGGAATTGTTATCTTAGATAAGATGTTGTGAGCGCGAATCAGTTTCCTCAATTGAGTTTTAGTTAACATGTTTATATTATTATTAATATTATTTATTTTTAACAAAAATTTTTAATTATTTTGTCCGTACTTTTGGAATTATATATCTAAGAAATTTACTAAAACTACTGACACTAATATTTATTCGTTCAATACATAAAAATAAAATCTAATATAGATTATAATATGTTAATCCACAAATCCTTCTCAAAAACTGACCTCATTGATTTAATTAATACTTTAGAATTGAAGATTGTTTTTTCACACCAAGATAATAAGAAAGATATACAAAAGAAAATTCTTGATTTATTAAAGAAGCCATTATGTAAAATTAAACCAAACTTCTATCACATTGAAACTAAAGATGGTTTGATGTTATATTTACAAAATCAAAATCCTAAGAAATCATTATCTATTAAAGAAAAAAATAGTGTCATGATGTTATGTAAACATATCATTCAATATTGTAAGAATCACCATGACCTAGAATATACAAAATATAAAGATATCAAAGATCTGCAGGATGACATGGATTTCATAAAACAGTTTGGAGATATTCCTTCGGTTAGAAGATGTTGTCGTTTAATGAATGAAGATCCTAAATTTTCTGGATATAAATTTATTCCACTGATTTCACCACAAGTGAAAAAAGATTTAGATGAAAAAAAAACTGTAAAGAAAACACATTATAATAAATTAAAAATTAGATATAGTACACCTGAGAATCCTGTTATTGTTTATTTTGATTAATTACTGAATAAGTTGAATACCATTTTGATTGTATACCAATTGAGCCTTCGCTTTGAAGAAAATGTAAACGCCCATCGGATTATCCATATCTAATTCACTTTCAATAGAGATACCCCACTGTTCTTGTGAAAAATCCTCTCCAGCTCCACCAAGACCATATTTGACACCAAGCCCTGTAAGAGCGCCACCATCAGGTATGATGGAATAACTATCAGCGTTCGCGATATTAGTATTCATGGTGTACGTCCTATTCGCGTTTAGTGGAGAGATAGCGAAACGATCTGAGGAATAATCAGGAACAACAGCTTCCATAAAATTCTTTACAATCTGAGAATCAGGAAGAGTTCCACGTGAATCCTTTACAATACCATTCACAAAATCAAAATCTGCAGGATATTTAGAACCTCCTTTTAATAGTTGAATCCTCTTGAAGAACGCCAGAGCTTCTTTGTCAGTTCCTTTTCCTGATGGAAACGTGGTAGCCTGTCCATCAGCCGTTAGTGTATTAATATTTGATACAGGCATAAATGTCAGAAAGGCGCTAATAACATTTCTTAAAGCTAAATTATATTGGAGCTGAGCATTAGTAGAGTTGATAGATGTGTAAAGAGATGTGATAGTATTAAATTCAAATACTCCACTATCTTCGCCACTCGTCATTTCACCAGCTGGAATATCAGATACCTCACAACAAAGTTTAAGATTACTTAGCTCATAGTGAGCTTCAGTGATTCCAGTGGATGAACCACCAGTACCATAGAAAACGTTTGCATCAGGCATTAATTGGAACTCGATCTGCAAACCACCAAATGCATCAGGGCGAAGATTAACCATGTTTCCTGACATCATGAATCCTGATGGAACGTGCATACTGAATGAATTAGTCTGTGGTTTAGCTCCAGCGTTTCCATCAGGGCTTTCAACAACAGACTTTCTGAATGTTTCGGCGTTCGGCATGACTAAACACGTCTCTCCAAAGTGTCCGATTTGATCCTGCAGACTTGAAGTCAAACCAATATATGTGTTCATGTATTTTGCATAGTGTCTAATATTTTCTATCTGCATTTTTGACTTAACAGCTCTAAGAGTTAGACTTTCAAATAAATTGTAAATACCAAGACGGTTGTTCATGGTAATATTGTCTCCGTTTGAAATTGGAGTTGGTGTGGCTAAGTTATCCTTGAAGGCATTGAAGTTTCCAACAATACGTACACTACGAGGATCTAATAGACCATCCTGTGCAGAGATTGTGAAAGATAGTACAGGGAAACCATTTTTAAAAGAAATTTTACCATCGGCGGGGATGTTGTCAGGGCGGATCTCAATATAGCGACTTGTCATTTTATATTATTTAAAATATAAAATATTCAAATAAAAAATAAATAAAAAAAGATAAAAGGGAAAAATACTAAAAACTTATTTCTTCCATACATAAATATAATCTTGTGATTTTACAACAAAGTTCTTTCCCATCTGTTGTCTTAAATCAATCTGATCTTCAGGTTCTCTGTATCCATGTTTCATAAGAGCCTTGAACATCTTTGGTGAAATATTGATACACATATTTCCACCTTCCTTAAGATGTTCAAAAGCCTTGTCCATTGTTGGAATCAAAAATTCTTTATAGAATATTTCATCACTTTCAAATGGTGTCATATTTTCATAGAGTTCCATATTCACATATGGTGGACTTGTTAAGATTAAATCATAATCATATTTACTATAATCAATATCAAGACATGATTTCCAAATTAAATTAATTTTTGATTTATCACATGGTAAATCAGCTATCATTTGTTCATATCCAGGTTTTAGATTTGTATTGGTATCAACACCAATATAATTAATATCTAGAGCCATAGCTCCTAATAGCCTTCCGCCCCAGCCCATAGTGAAATCTAGTACTGACTTCGCGTTAAACAATTTATATACATATTTCGCTGTGGCTGATTTGAAAAATACAATCGCGCCTGTATTGATCCTATTAGCTTCAAATACATCAGCCATATTTGGACAAGGGTTTCTATCATTTCTATTTCTTTTTATTGTATCCCTCCACAGTTTATTTCTGGTTTCATCATTAGCGAAAATCTCTTCAAGAGTTTTTCCCTTTTCCCTCTTGCATTGTATAAGATTCTCAAATTGATAATGATATAGACAAGGATTACCACAAAATTTTTTTGGATTGGTTGTGGCTTTGAAATCACAAAGATTCTTAAAATCTTTTAATCTACGTTCCATTGTGATATTCTTACAATTTTTCATTTCTTCATATGTATAAGGCATCTCTACAGGCATGTTCTGTCTTAGAACACCGTTGATAATACAATCCATAGTTTTTTTAATTTCTTTCATTTCCTTATTGTTTGACATTCTGTTTCTATTATATATATATATATAAACTATTCTTTTAAATACTTTTATTTCTATTATTTTTATATATTTTAATTGTCCGTACTTTTTGTAAAATCTATACTATATAAATTCCAAAACTACTGACACTTTTAATGGATGATCTCAATTGAATTATCACGGAGGACTAACCTACGTAATCCAAATATGTATGTCTGGAATAGCTTGTTCTTGGTTGGCTGTGTAGTTTCCTGATATTTAAGAATTACAGATAAATCCTTTCCTCTTAGATCCATAGCTCCCTTTTGACCACCAGCCGAGAAACCACGTCCAAAACAAAAGTTGTTCATGTATTCACTAAATGAACGTGGAGCGATTGAACCAGTATTATCTAAACATTTTTCTAGTTCGTAAATGTGGAATGCATCTATAGAATTTCTTGTAGATATTTTTTTTGTAGAAATTGGACGGCTTGGAACCCTACGACTGTCGATTAAATATTGAATTTCACTTAAATAATCTACTATACCACTGTAGCCTGGTCGTGTATTAATTACACATGTATCCTGATCATCTTTTCCTTCAGTTGAACCGTTATCAGTTCCTTTAATTACATATCCACCATATCCTGAAATCCTCGCGGATGTACTGTATACAGAACTATCCGTTGGAACAATTAACATACTTTTAGCTCGTGATTGATTCGCGAAAACCTGAATATTAGTTTGTCTATCACTTGATAGAATTGAATGTTTATAATTAGTCCATGTTTCAATATCAAACTCAACAGCTTTTCCTTCACGTACCTTCTGTATCATTCCCTTTTCATATTGTGCATCTAAATGAACTTGTGATACTACAAGATTTACGTTAGATACAAGATAAGAAGCGTCATATGAAGCTTTATCTTCAACCGCCGTAGAATACATAGCCCAATCCTCACCTACAAGATCAACTCCAGTTGGTGTATCATTTTGTCTTCCTGTAGCTAAATTGACTTCAATTAATCCTTCAGATGCATTCGCTCCAGCTGATAAATTTATAGATTGGATTGTCATAGTATCTGACATGACTGAAACAGAACCATTGTTATCAGTTCTACAGAAATTGAAAGTTTCTCCACAAACAAAAGGGAAACGGTCTACTCTATCAGTTCCACTAAGATTGTTATTGGCTGATACATAGAATGTGGCGTGTGTTGAACCATTGATCCAATCATCAGGAGCATCACTACCATTAATAGAATGGAAATACGGCGCGAGTTCAGTTCTTACATTACGATTGACAGAATCAAGCTGTTTTAAAATGGTCGGGGCGTCATTTAAATCCAGCTCCAAATACAATCCTTGAGTCATCATAACAGGAAAGATGGTTTGAGAATTTGCAAAAATTCCTGCATGTAAAGGCAGACACAGTTTCGCTGTAAGGAAATCCGCGTCAGTAAAACCTGTACTTTGGTTTCCAGAAGTTCTCTTGAAATAAGGATTCGTTAGTGTATTAGCCATACCAGTCTGAGATGTACCATTCTCACCACGATTACCAGGCTGATAGACCGCACAGCCTTCACGTAAAGCTCTCATATTTTCTACATTTCTATCTTTGTCATAATCATATTTAACAGATACATAAGAATCATAGCTAGAAAGTTCCTCCAAAAGTTGACCACGTGAACCATCATAAATTCTAATATTTTTGAATAATACTGAGGAACACTTATCTAATTGTAAACGTGTTGGTACAGCTCCAACTGGAAGTTTAATTTTAAAATCACATTCAAGGTACGTTTCCCGTCCATCCATGAATTTCGTGGAAGGATCTACGAACAATTGAATTTTTTGACCAGGTGAATAATCAAGTCCATTTTCGGAAGGAATAGAGATTTTCGTTTCGCCAACTCGGACACTATCATCAGCTTTCCAATACGACATTTTTATAATTAATGTTATATAAAAAATAAAATAAAAAAAAAATTAAAAAAGTTAAATTAGAGAAGAAATAAAGTAAAAATTATATCTTGTGGAATTGAATATTTTTCATGTAATGTATATGAACGATCACTGTATTTAGTTTGTCCATTTCCACAACTTCCAATATGTTTTCCATTAATAAATGATCCACATTGTTTATTACATAGTTCAAGTTCACATTTTTTATTTGTCCAAAATCTAGTTCTCTTTCTGTATGGCTTACCATACATACAATAATCACAATCAATATATGGAAGATCTTTCATGAATTCTTGATCTTTTAGTTTTCCTGTTTGTGGATTTTCAATAAACCAATATTCACAATCAAAATAATTTATTATCTCTAATGTTTTTAAAACAATTTTATTCGCTCCTTCAATATCTCTTACACCTCTAGTTTTAGCTTTTGAATATTCTGTACATGGTGGAGAACTCCACACGATGTCAAAATGATTTTTTGGATATTGTTTATAATCAAAATCAAGTATATTCACTTGGTGGTCTGCAGGTAAGATTAAATCTACGGAGACACTTTCAAAACCAATCGCATCACAACACTTTCCAATTGAACGCGTCCCACTGAATAATTCTAAGACTCTCATGTTTGTTTCTATTATATATATATATATAATTAATCTTTTAAATAGTTTATATCTATTATTATTTTAGATTTAAGAAACGCCACCACCAGTTGTTGTAGCCGTTTCAGGAGCTGCAACAGTATTTTCTGTTTCTGTTTTTCCTATCGCGTCTTCCTTCTTTTCAGCTGTATCATCCGTAGCTCCACCAACTTCATCCAAGGCTCCAGCTGTTAGATCCAATACTCCACCTAGTAATTTAGCTGGTGGAAAAACTGTACCAGCGATATCAGAAATAGCGCCTCCAATCTGTATTATATTTCCAGCTTTCTCCCAACCATTATTACCAGCTATACCACCAGCTTTAATATCATTATAAAGATCCAATCCACCGATGGCTGCACTTCCAAGAATTCCAGCTCCTTTTCCAAGTTTTTCAAAGGCTCCTTCACCAGCTTCTTCTAAAGCTCCAGATGGTACACCTTTTCCAAGTTTAGTTCCAACACTTTCCGCTTCAGCTGTAGCTCCAGCTCCAGAAGGTGAACCTTCCGCGATTGGTTCAGTTGGTGGTTCAGTTGTAGTTTGAGCTGGTGTTTGAGCGTCATTCTCAGGCGCGTTCTCAGTCGCGGTTTGTGTTGTAGTTTGTTCACTTTGTGTTGTTGGATTAGAAGCCGTCTTTCCAGCTTTCCAATCCTTATAAGCTTTTATTTTATCAGGCATTCCCTTTCCCGTCCATAAACCCTGTGCAGTATCTTTAGCCTGTTGAATTGTATTAGTCGTTTTTTCTTGATCTTTTAAAGCTGAGATCTGATTAGCTACATTATTATTGTGAGCTGAGATCTGTTCATTCATGTTCCTAACTTCCTGTCTCCTTGAATTTCCAAGAGCTATAGCGTTCATTGATGATACATCCGACATTTTTATAATAATTAAAATATTTTATTTTGAATAAAAAAATAATTAATCTTTTGGATAAGAGTATCAATCCTTCGGATAAATTTTTTCTTCAAAATCATAATACACTTCACATGGATTCTCACAAGCTTTCATGTACATAAAATGATATGGTTTTTTATGGCAGTAATCATACAACTCCAAAAACTTCCTATCTCCGTCATCACCTAACAATCCTGAATATTGTTCCATTAGTTTAATTTTTTCCTTGTGGTTATTTTGACGAGCTATAATGATATCTCTGGCTTGAGCGCGTATGAGTGGCGGTATATGATTTATTGACTGAACTGATAAAATACACATGTCTATATAGTGTCTCATTTTTGTCATAAAAAACGCTAAGTTATTATTACGTTTACAGAAATCAGCTGTAATACAATCATCTAATACTAAACAATACGTCGGACGTTCCAATTTTGAATATTGACCTTGTGATTTTACAATATCATCAATAAATTTATCTTCATAATGATCATCACAATCAAAATATTTATTTAATAGTTTTCCTTTATCGTCCATATGCAGTGTTGTTGACATCACCCTCACGATTTGGAAAGCGTCTTTGTACATCTCAGGAGACATTAGCATATTTACTATTAAATTCGACTTAGAACTTTTTATAGCTCCAACTAAAATACAACATGAAGGACACTGAGGAAGATTCGGGTGGATATCTTTAAAACGTTCATCACCGTCTAAATCTTTCACTTTGTAAATTTTTGGAGTTCTCTTGTGTTTTTTCTTTTTTTCAACCTTTAAAACTGGTTCTTCTTCGTCGGAGGCTTCCATTTATATTATTAATTATATTTTTTTTTTAATTATATTTTTTTAAAATTATATCTCTAATTTTCATTCTTTGTTCTAAAGGTAATCCCGCGAGATGTATTGAAAAATCACCTGGTTTATATTCTTCATTGATACTCTGCATTGTCCTGTGTGGAATTATTTTTATTATTTTTGGATCAGGGTTTTTTAAATAATAATCACACAACGCGTCTTGTTCCCACACAGGATTAAAGAAATATTTTGGATCAGCGTTGATGTACACATCCTCCAAAATATCACGACATGTTTTATTATTTTTACAAACAAATAATCCACTATTAAAAACCCATCTAGCTATTTTACAATCACGACAAATTAAAATATTCTCAAAAGGATTTTCATTAATAAAATCCTCAAATGGTTTTTCTTTATTCATAATTAAAATATCATCATCTATCCAAACAACATAATCATAAGAAGGATTCTTTTTCATTTCTCTTTGTACTAAAAGAAGTTTACTCCATGCAGCGTGTCTATCATTACACAGTGATTTCTTTTCAATTACAAATTTATAATTATGTTTTTTAAAATATTTTTTATTGTGAATAAATATCTTTTCTGAAAATTCTGGTCTATCACTTAAACTACAAAATAAAATCTTTTTATTCTTTATCTTGTTTTTTATTTGATTGTTCAATTTCATTTTTCTTTGGAATGTTTTTAAAATTTCAATATTTTTATAAAGGAAATAATAACTGTCCATGTTTGAACCAAAAACATTATTTTTATGTAAAGCGTCAGATTGAAAACCGTATTGTTGTGGATTGATATGGCTTGTAGAGTTCTCCACAGCCCACTTGTCTTTATAACAATATGATATTATGAAATCATCTCCAAGGAAACTAGCTGATAAATATTTCTGTATTAAATCATCAGAATCAAAACTTTCAATGCATTTATAATAATTCGCATAATATAATATAAATTCGTCCATCTGTTCATAATCAAAACACACACCTCCATATCCTTCAATCATTTCACAAGCGCCGTATGATTTTTCATAACTAAAATTTTTACCATAATTAAATCCAGATCCTGTTGTAATATTATTTTTACTTTTATTGTCTACTAAATCATAAAATAAATTTTTATCATAAAATATATCATCATCAATAATAATTAATTTATCATCGTATAATCGCTTCTTTTTCATGAACGCGAATCCTCCAAGGTATTTACAAACAGCTCCATAATCTTCAACAAAATTAAATACAACTTTTTTATTATTTTTACATAATTGTAATAATGATCTTGGTATTTGAAATTTACCAAATCGTTTATAATCATTACATATATTAATTACAAAATATTTGTATCTTATCTTCATCTTTGGTATTAACTTTATTAAATAATCTATACGTTTTGGAGTTGTTGTACATGATAAAATAAAACCCATTTATAATAATAATATATAATATTTTTAAATTATAAACCAACAAAAATTATTTTAGTGTCCGTACTTTTGGAATTATTATACTATAGAATTTACAAAAACTACTGACAATATCTTACTGGCGGAATAAAAACAAACAAAAACTACTGACACTTTTAATAACACATATCCCATCTATTAGATCCATCGCGATATTTATATTGTTGTGGTTGTAATTTTTCTATCATATCTTTTTTAGCTTTTTCAATGGCTTCCTTCTCTTTTTTCTCAGCCTTCCTCTGTTTTCTGATGGATTCATATTTCATGATCGCTTCAAACTGTGCATCTTCTAAATCCTTTTTAGTCAAACCAGAAACTTTTTGAATTTTCTTCACAACTGGTTCTTCTACTTCTTCTACTTCTTCTTCTACTTGTTTCTTTAATTTCTGAACCTTTTTAATTTTCTGTGTTTTCAATAATTCCTTTTCTTCATTGTCTAGCGCTTTCATCTTTTTCTTTTCTTCAGCTTTCGCTTTCCTAACAGCCATGGCTTTCTCTCTGGCTAAAGCTAATTTCTGTTTGTGTTCCTCTGACATTGGTTTCCTTGGTTTCTTTACTTTCACAGGTTTTACTTTTACAACTGGTTCTTGAACAACTGGTTCTTCAACTGGTTCATCAGGTAAATTATCAAAGATATCTTTTGTGTTGATCTTTTCCTTTTCTTCAATCTCAGGCATCATGTCATTCACTTCTTCCTGTACGTCAACATCTTTAATATCAATATCAATATCAGGTTTCACTTCAACAGCTGGTTCAAAATCAGGTTCGAAATTTAATTGAACTCTTGGAGGTTGTTTTATAGACATTTTTATAATAATATAATATAAAAATTTCTATAAATAAATAAAAATTATTAAAAGTTATTAAAAAGTTATAGATAAAAAAAAAATATATAATCTAATGGATTATTAAATCCAATGTGGCTCAGCTTCATCATTCCAATTGTACGCTTTTTCATCAGGATATTTCCAATCCTCCTCAGCCATTCTTTCATGGTATGATTCAATATCTTCTTCAAACATGTTTTCATAAAAGGCTTGAATATTACTATCGTTGATTTGGAATATTAAAGATGTTGATTCCTCCCAAGATATATGAGCTTCAACATTTAGCTCTGACATTACATCATTGAATTTATTTTTCCATGATTCTTGTAGTTCTTCCTCTCTAAGTATACACTCATCATCATTTCTGTTTTCACCACAGTCATAACAACAGTTGAAATAACCATACATATTATTATCACTACCGTTGTAGTGGCTACCACACGAATTACATTCAACACATTCCATTTCAAGGTATTCAGGAATATTATTAAAGATGGTCATTTTTGTTTCTATTATAATAATATATATTAACTATTCTTTTAAATACTTTTTTTCTACATTATTTATATAATTTACATCTTTGGTTTTTCACGGAAATACAAAGCCACTATAGATTGACCAGCTAGAATTCTGGCGTATTGTTCATTTACATAACAGAATGATATATCAAACTCA
>Ga0181387_1000329_pt1 | contig 11053 bp, 11 predicted proteins | sample 10SPOviralmetaG_FD_130119 | JGI IMG/M metagenome (GOLD analysis project Ga0181387, IMG submission 130119) | Marine viral communities from the oligotrophic San Pedro Time Series (SPOT) site, San Pedro Channel, CA, USA - 10 SPOT_SRF_2010-04-27 | ecosystem: Environmental > Aquatic > Marine > Strait...
ACTCTGCTCGTAAATTTGTCTATATATTTACATCTATTTTCGTTTTCATTTTTTTTTACCACTTATTTTTATATAAACCACTTATTATATTTCATATAAAAAATATATTTTTTTTACAATCTTAAAATTAATTTTCGAGAGATTCTGATCTTTTTTCATTTTTTTAAAATAAATATTTAACCATATCTTTTAACCATAATTTTTTACTAAATATTTAACCATATCTCTCTAAATCCTGATATGACCCATCAAATTTTATACGGTGGTTTATCAATATATGTCCTTTTGTTTTCATTTTTGCGGACAATTCTTCTAATACAAATTTCTTATGCATTTCTAAACATTTAAACATTGAAATTAGTTTATAAGTGTAAGAGGTTTTTGATATCATAATTTGATAAATACTTAGTTTTTCTAAGTCCAAATTTTCTTTTTCTTGTTTGGTAATTGTTATATATTCCATAGCTAGTTTTATATTTGCTCTTGTGGAATTAATATGAGTATTCATATCATTAATAAATTCACCCATTTTAACAAGGTCACCATCATTATCCAGTTTATCTAGATTATCAACGCACTGCTGATTATGTCTTTGCATCTCTTCACATATAACCATCATCTCTAAAAGCCTTGATCCAATTGTCATTGACTTCTTTGCTTTTTTTTCTTGCTTTGCTTGTTTCTTTGCGGACGGCATTTTATATAATATCTCTCACAATATAAAATAAATTTATTTCAATTTTTTTTATACTATACATAAAATTATATATCTCCTTCTACAAATTTCTTCCACGCCGTTCCGTTGTAGCCGACAAACCCCACACCAGCGACTAACGCTAAATCGGCAAGTTGAGGTGTTCCTGCGGCGTTCAACGCCGTCATATCTGCATATACAGGCCACGGTAGTCTTAAAAATGGGGAATTAAAATCATATGTCGCCGTTTTTTTCCAACCATTTGCCGTTGTATAAATACCTAAATCACTGCCAATAAATGCTAATGTCATAGTGCTTGGCGTTCCTGCTCCTGCCACATCTTCGTGGTTACCAGCAAAACGGACTTCTGTTTGAAACTTAAGTTTTGCGTCTTCTATTGCTAATCCTTCTACTGTGTTATTTGTCATAAAGATATGTTTAGTGCTAGTAGCAGTTGTTTTATATGTTATATCTCCATCAGCATTTGTTATAGTTAATCCTGCACCAAATAAATGTGTATTAGTAATATCAGTATTTCCTAAAAATACACTATTATCTGCTACTATTGCTTGTGGTATTTTTGATGAAATTTCAGGAGCTATAATTGTAACATTACTATTAGATAAAGAATGCGTGGTATCACCTATTAATATATTTTTACTACCATTTAATGTGCCAGTCTCTTCTAATATATCAGCACCTACTAAACTTCCTATACATATATTATAAGTGCCTGAACCAAATTCACTACCAGCTTCTTGTCCTAAAAAAGTATTATTTGAGCCAGTTGTATTCCTACCACTTTTTCTACCTATACTAGTATTGCCACTATTAGTAGTGCATGCTCTTAGTGAGTTTTCACCTACAGATGTATTTTTTTGACCAGTGGTTAATGCTTCACCTGCTTTCCTACCGATTATTACATTATCTTGAGAGCCTTCTGCTACAGTTGCACCAGACGCAGAACCTATAAAGATATTACTTGTTCCTATTGTCGTGTCATAAGATGACGCAATTGATAAATTTTCAGTTGCGTTTTTTATTGATAACGTATCACTACTGGGTTCATATTGGCTAGTCGTGCCGTTATATTTTAATATTTGATTTGCAGTTGCTTGGCTGTCCTGTACATCGGTGAGGTTGCGTGTTCCAATTGGTCGTTTGGTTGAATAGGGTATGGTACTCATTTATATAATAATATAATATATTATTTTTTATTATTAATAAATTCACAATGTTTATTGCTTCGTTTATGTCTAGATAAATGAGATCTAGATACTACACTACCACATTCACAAGTCATTTTTTCTGTTCGTTGTTGTGTTATTGCTTCTCTATTATCTTGTCTGTATTGTGCTTGTTGTTCTGCTATTGCTTCTTTATTATTTTGATAATATTGTGCTTTTTGTTCTGCTATTGCTTCTTTATTATTTTGATAATGTTGTGCTTTTTGTGCTATTACTTCTTTATTATTAGTATAAGCCCTTTGTTCGTTGATTATTGCAAAATCATTCATTAATACTTGCTCTATTACTCGTGCTTCTTTTTTTGTTAAATCATCTTGAAATACTATTCCTTCAATTAACCAATTATCCCAGCCTCCATTTTCTCTAATAGTCTTATATAGTTTAAGATGATATTTTTCACTATTAGGTTTATTACAATGCCTTATATGCTTACGTGTTCTTGCTTTAAAATCCCTTGTAGAACCTATATATACTAAATCAGGATTTGTTTTACAATATATTTTATAAAATGTGTAATTATATTTATCCATATTTGAGAGAATAAGTATAATTTTTATCTAATTCAATTTTTTTTTAAATTAAGCTGGTTGGCCTAGACGACTATTCAACCCATCGTTAAAATTAGATGCTATTGGCATCAAAGGGTTTCTTTGACTATATATATCTTGCTCCATTAGACCTTTTTCCTGGTGGCGCATACCTGGTATTGGGACAACATACATACCAGATTGAGATGATTCTGCTTCTCTTCGTAACACATTAACTCCTCCACCAACTGGCATCATACCTACACTTGCTATTCCTTTACAAGGCATGACCCCACGTAGTCCTCCTAAATTATTTGGATTAACATTCATAGGGTCTAATGCATCACTACTTATTTGACTCGCATTAAACCAGTCTCTATTCTTAACAACTACAGTAGGTTGATATTTATTCGCTGTGCCAAAAATTGGTATTTGATTGATTGTATTGATTGCTTTGTTTGATTGCATTCCATTTCTAAAGTTTGCTACTGCCATTTATAATATAATATAATATTTTTTTTTAATTAATTATTTATGATAGTAGAGAAACCGCTCTTCCAGCACCAACTCTTAAAACGGCAGTTGTCTCAACGAAAATATTTAAGACAGGGTTACCAGCGATTGTCCCGCCAGTACGGACAACACCATTTAGCATAGAACTACGGCTGTCAATTCCAGATAAAACTCTGACAGAGTCAGAACCAGGCATATTGAACCGATAGACCTGAATGCAGTAATTACGAATGTATTGGTCAAGACTCATATTACTAGCGTATTCTAGATGATGGTCAGTGGAGTTTTTGGTAATACCAAATGCTTCAGCAAACGAGGCTGGGTAATTAGGGTAGTAGGCACTATTGAGTGATAATTGGAAGGTAACATCTTGGTCAGTAAGGTAATTAGCTCCAGTTTGTGCTTGGTTAGAAGGAGCTTGGAAATTGAAGTATTTGGACTGGTATTTTTCTTTATTGTAATCACCTGTATCATAACCAGGAGCACCTACATTAACAGGAGCAGTGCCATCTCCGCCTACCGCAAACGCAACTTTAGATTTGTAGCCCGAAATAGGAACAGGGGCACCTACTGTATCATAATCTGATGCTCTCCAACAAGTAATTACTTTATCAATACTGGCAGACGAAACAGAGAAGCGAGAAGAACCAGTATGTGTCTCTTGGAAAGAGATATAGGATTTGAATGGAATTTCTAGGAAACCCTGCTGGGACATCTGTGCGGCAACCGCTTGGTCAAAGAGCGACGAGGCGAGGTTACAGCATTCAACTGTTGCGTGTAAGCTAGATAGAGAGTAGGTAGCAGAACCAGCCGCCGCATTAACAGCAGTGGTGAAACCTCCTGTAGCCGAAATAGCTGGGAGGACTACATTACCAGCACCCGCTGCCGAACTTATTGTATTGGTGGCAAAAGCAACCGCCGCAGTAGCTCCAACTGGAGAATTACCTAGAAGGACGGCACCTGCCGAGGAGACTACATTACGAGGTGCTAGTGTAATTCTAATACGAAGCGATGGAAGAAGTGAAGTGTCAAGTAGCTGTGGAGCAGCCGAATCCATAAAACCCATAAATTTACTCATAGCATAAGGAGCAAAAGGTAAGCCAGATGCAGCCTCGTTATTGGTTGTAGAGTAAGCGGCAATATCAGTAGATAATTGATTCTGTTCGCGATACATATTTTTATGTCCTAAATTCTGGTCGCATTCTTCTTCACCTAAAGCAACCATAGCAGCGAGAAGAGTGTTGGTAAAGTTGTTACCCTGCGAAAGAACAATACCTCCGCAAGTTACTTCAATGCGTTCGGCTAACTGGTCAATGGGCACGAGACGGACACCAGCATTAGTTCCACTACCAGCATATTCAGCATATAGCTGTAAAGATTTAAGATGTAAGATTGAATTGTCAGGCATAGATAGGGTGATAATCTGACCAGGATTGGCAGTTGTGCCGTTGTCACATTCAATTCTAAAATAATTGCACGAAAAACCTTGAATTCTGTCAAGCATCATAGAAAGCATTGGATTGAAACTCATTTTATATATTAATTATATATTTTTTTTTTTTAAATTTAATTTAAAATCTATTTAAATAATTATTTTCTTTTTCAGCACTACTTAATAAATTACTTGTATATCTTGGAGGGAAACTATTTGGAACAGGGGGCGATTGTAGTGTATTGTTACGAGGTTGGGTATATTGACACACATCTACTTTTAATGCTCCTTCAAAAGAGCGATTACCTAATGTATTTTGTTTATTTCCAGCTGTTCCTGCTCCAGAATAATCTAGACTAAAAGACCATATTCCTCCAGCTAAACTTGTTGTTAAAGTAGTATTATATAGGATTGCTGGTGGAATAGCACGTCCGTGACTATCTTCAATAAATAACTGAATAAAATTAAGACTTCTGCTAGTTAGGTCAATAAAGTATTCCATATTTGTCTGGGTTGTGAATGTGTTAAATTCTGTGTTATTTACAATTCTTCCTAAAATCTTACTAGATTCTGTTCCAGCTCCATCTGCCTGTCTATCTGTATTTTTAGATGAATAAGATTTTGTTTGTAAAGCAGTTGAATTGAGATTAGTTTTTAGATATGTATTTTGTTGTGAGCTTAATTGAGCTGGGTAAAAAGATTTAATAGTTATTTCGGTTGTGCTAGAAGTTGTATCAATAAGCATACTATCTCCTCCTGTGGGTAAAGTAGTTGTTCCAATATCATAAATTCTGTCTGCTCCTAGAATTTCAAAACTATCTCCGTCCTCTACAAAAGTCTTTATTACTAGTCTTTCTACTAAATGGGCTGCGGCAAATGTTAATTTAACACGAATAAAATTATCACCATTTACTGTTCCTACTGCTCCACTCTGTTCTAGAGTAACTATTGGATTAGTTGCCGAAAGAGCTACACCAGTCACACCTGTTACCGCTGCCGCTACACTAGCTCCTAAAGAAAGAGCAAGACTATTCACATCAGGTGGATTGTAAGGGAATATCATATGTGGCTTATTTATAATCTCTCCGACTGTTGTTCCAGTCTTTTTACAAGTAATCCTAAATACATTATTATTTGTATTTATCGTTGTGCTGTTGTTATACATACTAAATTCTTGAAGTGATAGGCGTAGAAACTGATTAGAAGAGCAGGTTATTGGTGTTTCATTTAGGTTAATAGTAAGGTCATCGCCAGTAGATTGAGCATTTCTATCACGCTCACTATCAAAGAAAAAATTGAATGAATTGACTACTTCAAAGGACATTATATATTAATAATATATTATTTTTATTTATATTAATATATAATTTATCTTGTTTTTTCTTCTTCTGGTCTATCTTCAACACTCATTAATCCTTTCATAACACCTCCTGTCTGTCTATTCTTATATGCGGGGTTTGTTTTTTCATCATCAATTCTAATCATCTCTTCTAACTCTTCTTGAGTTTTTGTCTCACATAAACTCCACATTGTCTCTATCCAAGCAGCAGGTATAGTTGGATATAATTTTTCTAACTGTTGAACTTCAATTTTGCGTCTCGCTAACTGCTTCTCGCTCATTCCCCAAGTATTAGTGTATCGCTTTCTCTCGCTTATACTTCCAAATTCCTCTTCAATTGTCCTTGATGTATCTTCAATTTCTGTCATTATAAAATAGTATAATATAATAATTTTAAATATTTTACATTAATACATCTCCTGTTCCAGGATCTCTTCTCATTTCAGGCGGTGTTACTCCTTCAGGTGCTTGTGAAGGGTCTTCTGTTCCTATCGCTGTGCTTTCTTCACCTACAACAGTTGCTTCTTCTGGTTTATCTGGTTCAGCTGGAAGACCTACTTCTCCCAAGCTTCCAAATTGCCCTAAATCAGGCAGGGCTAATCTGTTATCTTTAAAGTAATCTACTAATGTATCTATATCTAGATTTCCTAATAGGGCTCTAACCTCATCACCACTTGATAGGGCTTCTTCATTTTGAATAGCCTCTATCATTTGTCTCCTAATTTCTTCTCTATCATCTACGCTAATACCTTCATAGCTTCTTTTAAACAATCTAATAGGAACACTTACGTTTGCTTGACTAGCATTTTCTAATATGGTTCGTTGTTCTTCTGTGTAATATAATAATATTTCATTTAATAACTGGTCTTTTCTAGATTGTTGACGCTGACTAGCAGTTTTAATAGACCCTGCAGGTAAATCACCTAATCCACTGGCTGCCCTACTTGCTATCGCCTGTTGTAATATTGTTTGTAATTGTGGTTTGCTTTGACCAACTAATCGTGTGCGTTCCATATCTATCCGTTGTTGTAATGTCGTGTCTATTGCACGTTGGTCTATTTCAAGGCGTAAGTTCTCAACTTCCGTTCTAACTCCTTTTAGTTGTTGTAACATTTGCTCGGAAAGAGTTGCACCTCGTGCGAAGGTTGGTGCTATAGTGGGTGCTTGTAATTCATCTAGTGAATCTTGTATGGCTTGTCTTATACCAGCACCATCTTGTGTTGCACCTAGTCCCATTGGGTCAAAAGCATCTCTTGCTGTTTGTTCTGTAATACCTATTCTAGCTAACACTGATTCCTCTACTCCTCCATATATAGCAAATTGTTCAGCGGCAGTCATTCTTGGTCTAAAGGGTTTAATAGGAATATTTCGTTCTTCTTTAATTTTAGTCCTTTCTAAAGCGACAATAGTATTAGCAGCACCATACCGATTAGCTGGGTCTATTTGACCAGCCTTTGCGACAGCATATACATCTACACTACTTGGTCTAGGAGCTATGCGTTGTCTGCGTGGAGGTTTAATACCAGGCAGACGTGAGTTCATTAAATTACCTGGTGCATTCTCACTAGCATAATTAACAGGATAAGCAGTAAATTCAACACAATTTTTCATACTCATTTGGTCTCCTAAAAATGTGCCTCTACGATTCATATTATATATTATAAAAATATTATTTTTTTGGACAAGTGCATATTAATTCATCAAATATAATTAACTCATTTAAGTTTTTGCGGAATGTTTTGGTAGGACATTTTGGAGTAAAATCAACTGATAATGAACCATATTTTTCTGCAGTAGCGTGTGTATAGGCTCGTCTAAATAAGTCTAAATCACACACATTAGATAGTTCTTCTTCAATCGCAGACATTTGCTTTTCTTGTTTGTTTTTAAACAAGGTTAAAAGTGAGAGATTTTCCCTTAAAACACGTCCAATACCTTCACGCATTTTATATGACTGGCTGAGTATAATAACCCCTAATCCACAAGCACTTCTATCACTATGATTTTCTTTTAAAGGTGCTACGTGCCTATTTAACGTTGCCAGTTTTACCAAACCTGACGATTGTAAGAGTGCTGGTGAGCCGAGACAATCATCTAGGATTAATAATGATTTTGGTGGTTCTACTTTATTATATTTCCATTTTGGTGGCTGTGAGAAAAAATCATTTTCATAAGCACTTAATAATAAATCTCCATTCATTTGTTCTACTGGTATTTTACTTTTCATTTCTTTTTTAAACTTCTTATATAATTCTATTTTAGAGAGATACTCTTCAAATTCATCTCTGTCTGCTTCTACTAAATTAATAATATTTTGAATACTATCCCCAGTAGGATCAAAAGCATTTCCTTCTGGTATATATTTACCAAAATAATCTCTATTACTATTAAATGAAGGCGTTACAATATATATCTGATCAAATGTTTTATCTTTGGCAAATTGTGCTAGCATTTTACTACATAAGTAAGACTTACCTGATGTCCGTTGTCCTACTATCATTTGAAGACAAGGTTGCTTAAAACTATTTTTAGGAGTTGGATATGTATTATTTACTTGTCCGTCTGGGTCTTGATTATAAACGTTTAATTGTTTAGTTTTCATATATAATAAAAAAATATTATATTATATATAAAATGAGCGATAATTCGTTTCCTATATCAGATAGTACATTCTTATTATCTACTTTTGGTATCATAGCTACTTGCTTTTCAGGGTTTTTAGCATTTATACTTAAATCTAGATGTACTAGAATTTCTTGTTGTGGATTAGTTATTGATCGTGATGTAATACCACCTGATCAAATTAATCAATTAGATCGTTCTCGTCACCCTAATTCTCCTCCTCGTGATATTGAAGCCACACAGGTTATAACGCGCACCTAACCCATAAATAACCCATATTCTCCATATAGAAGGTATATAGAAGGTATAGAGATTTATAGAGATATTTATAGAAAAGATTTAGAGAAAAAATAATATTTATAAAATATATAATGTCGGATAATGAAAGTGATGCGTCAATTGAGGTGGAAGAACCTGAGGTTAGACCTAAACCTAAAAGGGTTTTAAGTGAAGCTAGACTAGAAACACTTAAAAAAGCTCGTGAAGCCGCTACATTAGCTAAAGCCAAAAATAAAGAAAATGGCACTAGTAAAGGGAAATTGACTTTAGTAAAAAAAGAAAATATTAAATTAGCTAAAGACAAAGAAATAAAAGACATTAAAAAAGAAAATGAAAAATTGAAAAAAGAACTTGAACCTGAAGCAGTTAATGAACCAGAACAGGTTAAAGAAAAGACAAAAAAGAAAAAGAAAAAAGTTGTTGTTGTCCAAGAAAGCTCGAGTAGTTCTAGCAGTGATGATGATGGTCAGCAAGTAATATATATTAAAAAGAAAAAACGAGGTAAATCTAAATATGAAAAAGTTATAATGCCACAAATGGCTATGACGCCTCCGCCTCCCCCTCCGCCTACTCCTCCTCGCAGACCTGATACACCTCCTCCACCTAGACCTCCTCCTCCTCCACCTAGAATGCCTGGTTCTTTAATGAATCATTTTAATAGAATGGGTCTATAAATAAAAATATATATATAATTATATCAATGCCAATAGACCATAGATTGAGATTTCAAGACCCTGCATTAATTAATAATTGTAGAAAAAATGCTCGTGACCCAAGATGTTTAAGGGTCAAAAATAATATTAATCTAGATAGTGGTTTACCTAATGTAAAACCTACTTTTAGACCTATTGACCCTGCTCCTATTTCTCCGCCTATTGAACCCACTGATATTCCAAAACCTAAAAATCCATTCTTACCTAGTATAGAAATATTACCAGATGATTATGCTGGTCCAATTGCGGAAACAGTAAGAGGACAACTGCTAGGTGATGATAAGATTAAAATTACAGATTTATTTCCAAAACGACAAGATAAAAAAATAGCACCAGGTGCATTTCCAACAAGACCTGTATCAAGTATTAAAATATCCACATTAACAGGCGAAGAGATTAATATGGGTCTTGGCGTTGCTTCTAGTTACAACGTAGCACATAAATTAAAAAATATGGGTGAAATGGACGTTTTTGATACTTTTACAGAAACAGAAAAATTACAATGGATTAATGAACAAACTGCTGACCAAGATTGGTTAGCGGAAGGAGGATTAAAAGACAAGGGTTATGTTAAACCAAAAGGTCCTAATACATTATTAAGTGATGCGGTTGCCTATCACGACCCAAAAACAAACATAACTTATATGAGTTTAAGAGGCAAAGATGCCGAATTAGGAATGCTTAAATCAGGTGCTGGAATAAATGATGATACTCATCTTGCTCAAACTCTAGTAGGTGAAAAACGAAATTATAAATATTTAGATGAATGGAGTGATAAAGTTATGAGAGAATTTCCTGAAAGCAGAGTAAAGATTAGTTCATATAGTAATGGATTTTCAAAAGGTAATTTTTTAAGTGAAAAATTTAATGCTCCTCATCACGCAATAGATGGAGTTCACGGACCAAGAGAAATAAAAGCATTAGCATCAAGAAAGGGGACAGCTCCTGAATTAACCCACGTCCAAACAACTAAACCAGCAATAGCGGCAGGACTAGGTAGAACAGTTCTCAAAGCAACAACAGGCATAGCTAATAGTAAAGCAAAATATATAGCACCAATTGAAAGTAGTGTGCCTTATGATGTAAAACAACAATTAATAGATAGTCATAGTTTAGAAAATTATATTGGTGAGATTGACCCTCAAAGCGGACAACCAACTGCTAAAAAACTACCAGGAACAACTAGAATAAGAACTGGGTTAGGTTTATTAACAACAGGAATAGCTCCAGGCTTTGCCGCTAGTTATGTTGTTGAAAGTCTAGGTAAAGACCAAAATAAAGATGTTAAGATTGCGGAAACAGCAGGTTTAACATCAGGCTTTACAAAACTAGGTGGAGCAATTACTGGAGTTGGTGGTGCGACGATAGCAGAAACAGCCCTTCCAATTTATGCTGGAATTAAAGCTGCAGATGTAACAGCCGAAAAATTAACCCCATTATTAGATGGTATGAATGAAGGTGAAAAATCTGTGTTATTAGGAGGTGCATCTGGTGCTGTAGGTGGTGCAACAGGATACGGAGCAACTGCTTTACAATCAGGTATTGGTAGTCTATTAACAAGCCAAGCAACATCATCAGCATTAGCCACTCCTTTATTGGCTGCCGAAGGAGTAGAATTGACGGCAATAGGTGCAGAACTTGGAGCAGAGATTGGTGCAGAAGTAGGAACAGCATTAGCCCCAGAAAC
>Ga0181387_1000335_pt1 | contig 10890 bp, 9 predicted proteins | sample 10SPOviralmetaG_FD_130119 | JGI IMG/M metagenome (GOLD analysis project Ga0181387, IMG submission 130119) | Marine viral communities from the oligotrophic San Pedro Time Series (SPOT) site, San Pedro Channel, CA, USA - 10 SPOT_SRF_2010-04-27 | ecosystem: Environmental > Aquatic > Marine > Strait...
AAAAAATGCGAGTTGATACCACTTTGAGGTACCACTGCAACCAGTGTCATGTGACCATATCAATGGAACAGGCACAGTCTAACATTACAAAATGTGACTGTAACGCTGGATATACGCAGTACGAATGTACCTGTATCTACGGTGTCACTGACAGCGATGATGAAGATGTTCCAACCGAGTGGTACCACGACAACGTCAAGTCCGTTCAAACATTGAGCGACGAGTTTTCCGAGAATGCGATGGACAAGGAACACCCAGAACACATCACCAACCGGCCTAAATTGGAGGGAGCACGAAGTGAAGTTGGGTATTCGGCGCTGGAAAAGGTGGACGATTCACTGAAAAGGATGGTACTCCCAAGCCACCCTGGTATTTCGCATGACACCACCAAGCTCATCTTGAAGTTTCTGTTTCCCAAATTGGTGAAACATGACGCCATCGTCATCACGGACTACATGTACTTCACCAAGATCCGCCTCAACGTCCACTTCAAGTACAAGTATGTTTCCATGCGTACGTTTGACCAAGGCCTCGAGTGGGACAAACTGCAAAGTGATCATGCACTACAACTCCAGCGCAATGAATACATTCGCAACGAGTTGGTGCAACGCAATGTGCAAGTGGCGGACATGACTGACGAAATGGAGGTATTGCGCGATACTATTGCCATCCACACTAACACCATGAACAATTTGGGACATAAATTGTTCAGCAGCCATTTCAAGTGCAATGAACTGAAGAACGAGAAGGCGGATCTCGAACGCAAAAACAGGGAGCTTCAAATGGAGCTTGCACGCATGCGTTCTCGCATAGAGCACTGCAACAATTAAATTATATCTTATAATTTACGCAACTGATTCAATTATTAACTTTAAACATTAAAAAGCATGACTCGCTTTGCCGACTTAGCCCATCGCCACAACTACATGCTATTCGAGAAGCCTCAATATCGCAGCATGTCAGACCACGTCAATCCGACACAAACGGCCTCGTATGCATTTGCACGTGAACAAGACGAGAAATATGCACGAGATCGGGTGCGTGTGCGCGATGCACGGTTTCAGGTTCGAAGCAGTGTGCAAGTGCAACAGGCTATGTTTAACCAGCGCAACAACTTATTTACTCCATATTCGACACCTACATCTACACCTACATCTACACCGACATCAAGTACAGTGCCTGGACCCGAATCTACCCCAGCACCCGCACCAGCACCCGCACCAGCACCCGCACCCGCACCCGCACCAGCACCAGCACCAGCACCAGCACCCGCACCCGCACCCGCACCAGCACCAGCACCCGCACCCGCACCCGCACCCGCACCCGCACCAGCACCCGCACCCGCACCCGCACCCGCACCCGCACCCGCACCAGCACCCGCACCCGCTACCACACCACCGACAATATTACCAGAAGTACGTGGTCAAGAAGGCGTTGTAGACAGCTGTCCGTTACCGTCAACTGGCCCGAATAACTGAGTCGCCAACGCTGTCGATTCGTTGTCGCGTAACAATGCAATCTCTGTCACCGCATTGATTGCTTCTGTCGTAAGTTTGCCATCGAGCACGGCTTTGATCATCACTTTCCTTAGAAAGTCGTTGTTTCCGCGGAATACTTCCATTCCTTTGAACAGTCTTTTGTTGTCGGCACGCATAATCGACATGGCACACTTTGCTTTCTTGATCCACACATTCATCTTGCGTATGCGATTGTACATCTTCTTGTTGTCTTCCCACAAGCTTTTTTGTTGTTGCTTAGTCGTCTCAAAGAAGCCGTCTTCGCGCAGTTGCATCAACATTTTGGTACAGTTGTGAAGATCTTCATCATGTGTCGGTTTCTCGTGTGACTTTGGTTTTGTAGGCATTTTGATTTTGACTTTGTTGTCTTCAAAATTTTGGATAATGACCTAATGGAAAATTTCTTGGAAAATTTCCCGGAAAATTTCCCGGAAAATTTCTTGGAAAATTTCTTGGAAAATTTCTTGGAAAATTTCTTGGAAAATTTCTTGGAAAATTTCTTGGAAAATTTCCTGAAAAATTTCTTTCTTGCCGTGTCCATTTTTCAAAAAACGTGGTCACCCAAAAATGTTTTCCAAATCATTCGAAGACCCGAGCGAACCACCTCCAGAGGTTTTTCCAGTTGAGGATGAAAAGAAAGCACAGAAATCAAACCATCGTGAAAAGAGAAAATTTCTTCTTGTGGAAAATCTGCGCACGGACCTTCGTGTCGCCAACAAGCGAGTAATTCAGCTAGAGTGCCATGTGGAAGAACAAAAGACCAGAATCGAGGAACTGAAAGTCGGTGTGAGCGACATTCTCAAAACATCGATGGAGGTTCAGGAAACAATTGGCGCAAAGGAAGACGAATATCGAGCCACCATCACAACGCTCCGAGCCAAACTCACCCAATGCAAGATCCGGGCAGGTGATGCGGAATTCGAGAGGGACGAATACGAAGAGAAATATCGTGATGCCATCTACCAGATGGGTGAACTCATCAAGATGTGCAAAGAGGTGAACAAAGGGTTCCTTCAAAAAGAAGACATGACGCTGCTCATGATGGCACTCGAGGATGTGTGCCGCGGTACATGCGAAAGGAATGATGACCTGGATTTCGACGCTACGTTCGAAGACGACGAAAAAGAAGAGGACTAGACATGCGCTCAAAAATTATGTGCAGAAACCATTAAAAACTCTCTTGTTATTAAAAACTCAATATAATACACATGACCAACTGGAGCGAATTAGGCCTATTTGTAAGCGCATGTGCCGCCAGCCTAGGGGGGCTCTTTGCAGCCACCCGCCACAGCCGATGCACAAACATTAAAACGCCATGCATGTCATGCGAGAGGGACCTGGAGTCGGGCAACGACGACCTAGAGTCTGGGGTTGTTGGTCCCCCTGTGCCCATGCGATCGCTTGCAAAGAAACTGGAACAGGCGGTGGACGAGGGGCCACAGGTGCCTCGAAAACTGCCGGGCATGGCACCTGCGTCGGCCGTTGCCCCGGTGCCAAAGCGCGTTAGTGAACTTCGGAAGATGTATGGGGGCAGTTAGGTCGGGTCATCTGCGCTTGCCTACTGTCGACGCAAACTGGTTGGGGACACGGCTCTTGCCGATGCGGCGGCGGTTGGGGGTGTGGTTCTTGCCGATTGAACCGTCGCGGAAGATGTTGTGGGTTGTAAAGTTGGGCATTTGTAAAGGGAGAGAGGAGGTTGTTGTTTTTGGGTTGTGGGGAAAAAGTTAATGTGAATAAGGTTAAGAATTTATTTTACGTTCGGGTTCCGGTTACTGTTGAATATGGATGCTACCCCTGCAGGCGAATCTGTATAAGTTTGACCGAAACTGGTACTCTGATTGGGAGTTGCGTTCATAAAATTTCGAACGGCACGCCCACTATTGAACCGGGATGTCGCACGGGATGTCTGAGGCGAACCTGCAAATCTCGCACTTTGACCGACAGAAGTGGGAGTGTCCGTTGCAAGCATACCTAGTGATATACCACTCCCTCTACCAGATTCTCCATATTGTTCACGATTTTCATCGATTAGGTCGTCAAATTCACGATTTTCATTGTATAGGTTGCCAAACTGTTCAACAAGATTTCGTACACGACCAAAACTTTGTCCAACTGCACGATCGTCTTGTCTCACTAGTGCTGGGCTACCATACTGACGTTGTGCACAAGTATCACTTGCACCACCTGGCAAAGTGCGAATCTTTCCTTTCAGGTTTTCTCTAATTTGTAGCGCGCCTTCGTTTTCGGGTGGTACCGCAAGTGGTAAGTCTAGTTCTTGAGTTTTCATTTGACTGACATTCTGCAACTGTCTTTGTAAGTCGAATTTGTGCTCTTTGTCCCGTCGAATTTGGTCTACAACTCTTTTTTCAAATTTTTCGAACTTCTCACGTGCCTGCTGCAACAACCCGACATGTAATTTCAAAGCACGCTTCGCATTTGCGGTGTCATCCTTTGCTTCTTCCAATTCGTCAACGTGCTCCGAAACGTCTTTGATGAGTTCCTCTACTTGCGCATTTGCCTCTGTCAGGTCTTCCTGCGTTTGGATGTTTAGATTAGTCGCGTCGTCGACTGCCCTCATCAAATTTGCATTTTCCTTGCTCAAAATGTCTAATGCCTGTTTTGAGTCTTGTACGGCTTGTTCAAGCTGTGCAATGATCTGGGTGCGTGACAATTCTGCCTGATCAGACTCTGTAGCCATGCGTGCCATCTTCTGCTCCAACTCTTCGTACATGCGCAATTGTTCTTCTGAATCTTCAATAAGCTCTTCGATCTGGTTGTTTGCGTCCGCAAGCTCGGTGTTTGCGTCCGCAAGCTCGGTCGCGGCGATTGTGGCTTCGGCATCCTTCACAGCCTTTAATGCACCGATGGCTGCCTTTAGCGATTGGACAGATGCTTCAGATTTTGCGGAGGCTGTTACTAATCTACGAATTTCTTTCAATGCATCGTCTTTTTGTTGTTGAAGTTGTGTGGTCAACCCGGCATTCTCGCCTCGCAGTTGATCAATTTGTTCCAACAGACCGGTGATGGTAGAGTCCATTATCTCAACGGTGGCCGGGTCCACATCGTCCTCGTCAAATGAATCAAACCCTGTGTCTTCCTCGTCATTTGTTTCGAATCCCGCGTCGTCGTCTTCGTCTTCCTCGTCATTTGTTTCGAATCCCGCGTCTTCGTCTTCGTCGGTCTCGTCTGCCGTATCGAACCCATCTTCAAGGGAGTTATAGTAATCCGTCAAGTCTCGCAACAAGGTCTCCGTCTTCTCCAACGTGGCTTCGAGTTGCGGGTTACTCTCCGAAGTGGTGGTCGCGCGCTGCAGTGTCGGGTCGATGAAGTTCGTCACGGTCACCGCACGCTGACCCGTCGCAAGAGCCTCTCCGGTGCCCGACAGCTGCAACCCGGTGTTCGAGAGGAGGCTGTGGGGGTCCACGTTGGCCATGCGCTGACCGGTCATGCGGTACATGTAGTCGGAGCGGTCCTGCGCGTTCTGCATCGTGGTGGCCTCTCCGACAATCGCCTCGCGCTTGCGACGGATGGCCAGGTCGCCACTCACGACATTGGATTTGCTGAAGCGGGCCTCTCGGATGCCCACCGCATTGCGCCGGTAGTCCTCGTCGGCTTTGGCGGCGAAGCGTCCTAGTGGAGACTCCTGTGGGCAGTAGCCGGGTTTGCGCCAGAAGGGGCGTTCGTTGAGCCGGGTCTCGTAGGTGTGGGTGTATGCGCCGAAACCTGGCATGTGTATTCTTGGTTGTGACGTAAAAAAGAAAAGGTTAAACTGGTTGGGTGCAGAGATTTTTTACCACAGGTTTCAAGATGTCCAGAACTGGATGGGGTCCAGTCCGGTGAATTTATCGTCTTCGGTGACAGTATTGTTGCCGATTGAATTGCCTTCTACACCAGTCAATACGTTGCTGTGTAAAAAGACATGTCCTGTTGACGCCTCCACTACAATCGCTCTGAACCCATCGTTGCTAAATATAGGACAAGCAAACCGCAGGTCAGTAGATGGTCTATATCCGGAAGGCAGTGTAAGAAGGTGGGTGTTTGTGTTACCCGTCCCACGTTGTACAAGCCCTTTCAAGCTACACAACCGTCGGGTTCCTACCTCTAACACGGTCAGCTTCACTAGGTCGTTTACGTGGTTGTAGACGTTCGGCTGCAGTACAAGCTTTGGATTGTCGATTGATGTGGTGGCTGCCACGCCAATGTCGAAAACAGTGGGTGAAACCTGTGCTTGCAGGGCTGTCACGTCTGTTTGAAGGGACGACACGTCGGAGGTGAGATCTGCCTGAGGGGGCAGTGCAGGGATGGAGCGGGTGCGCATGTTGAAAAGGGTTGGTCTTTACGATTGATAGTCAAAAGGGGTTATTACGTTGTCCAGAAACTAATATTATTCAAACTAACATATTCTACCGGATCAGCTGATGAGCCCGAGGTATCGGTGCTGCCTTCTCCAAAGAGTTCCACCCTACCGTCATTGTTGGTGTGAATGAACACGTAAGCTTGTGCCGCTGTGCCTGATTGGGTCACTGTCCCTGCAGCACAGAGCACGTCGAGGAGGTGCGCCGGCCTCACACCCTGGGGCAGGTCAAAGAGGTGAGTATGGCTGGTTGCGCTAAACGAGGTAGGTGGGTTACCGCTTTTTTGAATCACCCCTCGCAGGAACACCTGCTTCCCTTGGCTACCCCAATCGACTGTTCTGTAAGACACTTCATCGCTGCGATCACTATTTCCTTTTGCTTCAAGACCCGCCTCCAACGTTACGTCTGTCCATGCAGATACCGTAGGGAGAAGACTGTTGTTGGACCCGTCCACCAGATCTGCGTTGTTGCTGAGAGTGATGTTTTTTGAAAAGGTGGATGGGCAATTTACAGTAAACGAGTTGTCGTTGGTAGTGTCTTCAGACAGGGAGTAATCTGCGTTCAGGGTGTGTGGGTGCGCGTGGATGGTGATCGCATTCCGGAACACGGTCTCACGAGTGGCGGTGAGCCCTGCGACCCCTCCTTCGATCACAACGTTTTTGAACAGTATACGAGTACTTTCGCTGGTCACAAACTCTTCGGTGGCTACACGATCTCCATTTAATCGCGCGACATACTGGTTTCCACTGTCTGGGGCAATTTCCAAGACGACCTGTGGTACAACGTCTCCATTCGAATCTGTGGTTAACTCTCTGACAAAGAGCGCGTTGGTGATGTCAAGAAGTAAGTTGCTGTTCTGCTCTCCGACGGCGGTATCTCCCGTGTCACTGAGGTACAAGAAGCTTTCATCTTTCAATTTTAGGTCGGCGTCCATTTGTACATAGGGTGTCGCGGACGAGTCTTCGGCATTTTTGAGATGAAAAAACGGAATCTGACTGTCGTTGTGCGAAACCGTCAGATCACCGGTGGTGCTATCGCGTTCAAAACGGTAATTGTTTGCGAGCCGCAGGACATTGTTACTGAAATGCTTGACTCCTTGCACTTCTTGGTTTGTATCGCTGGTGGACACAAACGTGCCCAGCTGGTTCTGCAAAGTGCCAATGTCGGTGTTCGCGTCCGCGATGAGGTTGCTGTTGTCGGCGATGAGGTTGCTGTTGTCGGCGATGAGGTTGCTGTTGTCGGCGACGTCCACCTGCAAAGTGCCAATGTTGGTGACCGCATCCGCGATGAGGTTGTTGTTGTCGGTGACATTCACCTGCAAAGTGCTGATGTTTGTATCCACTTGTGCAAATTTGGTGGTGGCGGTCACGGTGGTTCCAGGTACAACCAGCAGGTCCGTGTCGGGGTTGTCCAGGACGTCTTCGAGCACTGCCACTCTGTCCGGGAGTAGACCCGTGGAAGGGTGGTCCACCATGTTTTCAAGCGTGTCGATCCGTTGTGTAAATGCCCCCATATCCGTGGAATTGGATGTGCTTGTGCCGGTGAGAGTGCGGGTGCGCATGGTCGGGTGCTACTGGGAAAGTGGACGTGTAGGCAATTGTGCTGTGCAGATGTCGATTTGGTTTACACGGAAGAGATAAGAAGCCCGTCCGGCTGGAGCCTCAGGACCGAGTCGATCTGTACGAAACTAGTGAAATTGTCGGTGTCCTTTCGGGGAGCATACATGTCGGACGCAGACGGCTCCTGGTAGTCGAGCTTGAGCAGCAAAGGCGTGGCTTGTGTGAGGTCCGACCCTGAAACGAGTTGGGGAGCGGCGCTGCCGAAGGTCTCGAAGGTGTTCCCGAGGAAGAACTTGTCGTCGTCAGGCATGACGTCTACCCACCCGGCAGCACTGACGGCAATTTGTCTGCTGAAAATGGGGAGGTTCGATCCGTCGGTGAAAGGAATGGCGAGGCCCCCGACGAATTTGTGTGGAAAGTCACCGTCACTGGAAGCAACTTGGGTTTGGGTTGTACCAGATGTTGCCTGCGTAGTGTCCACCGACCATGTGCAAGGGTACGATGCGCCTGCAAACAAGCAATTGTCACGAGACCCCACGTTGTCGTGTTCGTATCCAGGGGGTCCACTTAGTTCCGCCTTGTAAAATCTGTCCAACCCTGCACCTGTTGTTGCGACATTTGCCAAACTAAGTCCTACAAGCGGGTTTGGTAGTTCGTCAGCATCACCATTAACAGCAACAACTACACTACCATCGTCTTTGCGTTGTAGGATGCGTGTGCCTGCACTGGTTTGCTCGCCGTCGATGGCTTCGGAAACTCCCATTTTACAACGCTGGCCTACCGAAATCAACGCGATTTGTGTGGGGTCATTGGGCACAAAAGACAGCGTCTTTACACCCTTTACGTCTACCTGTCCAGCTACAGTCGCTGTTGAACCATACAAATGGTGGGTGACTGCTACTATATGTTTTGAACTCAAACCACCACACTGCGCAGCGTTGGCGACCCAAGTGCCGTAGACACGCTGGATTGGTCGCGACCTGTATCCGACGTTCGGCAAAAGGCCAAGAGGAGATTCCTTTGTCTCCGTGGTGTCGTAGTTCTTGCCATCGATCTTGGAACCGAAGGAGTGGTTCCTGAACATGTTCCAGCTCTGCAGCATGTGCGAGTAGAGGGAGGTGGTGCCGTCGTCCTCTGTGCGAATGGCAAGCTGAGGCGTCAAATGGCCACCCATATCCCACTGGATAGATCGAATGTTCCCCGACTTGTAGGTGGAGAGACTGTCCTTTTTCGTGTCGGTCACTGAGGTGGAGTCGCGGAGCACGTGGTAGGTGCCGCGCACGGAGGAGGCGTTCTGGCTGATAGGGAGGTCCTCCTGGTTGTTCTTGATGACCTGGTTGTGCGTGCGGGTGGTCACGAAGGCGAGGTCCACGCCGGAGGTGCGCACCTGCTCCGACATGCGCGCACTGTACTCTTCGGCCATGGAGAGGACGGAGGCGTGGTACTGCACGTTGGCGATCTCGTACTCAGGGGTCTTGCCACCCTTGCCCTCACCGATAAAACACTTCGAAAACTCCTCGAGCTCCAGTTCGATCACCATGGGTCCCTGGCAGAAGGGCAGAGGGATCACCTTGATGTCACCTCCGAGGACGCCGGAGCAGTCGAAACCGCTGTTAAACATGGATCCCTTGGGGTGGGTCATACAGGCATTACGCTCGGCCTTCGTGCCATGGTTGTCCAAAACCGTGCCGATGGTCTCCGTGTACTCCTTGCCACCGGTGGCCTCGTGCATGAGGCAGCTCAAAAGATTATAGTGTTCGATCTCTTCCAAACGTGAACCGGTACTCGAGTAGATGGTGAATTTTCTGACCCAACTGAGACTCGACTTGTCCATGCGGCACTCCTTCGTGAGGTCGATGCTGTTGTCATGGGGGCGGACGCGGAAGCTCAGGAAGGACTCGTGGGTGTCGAGGTAACCCAGGCTGGGGGAGAGGGAGATGCGGATCACGCGGTTAGAAGACGGGTAGTAGGGACCCGGACCGTTTTCGGGGATCACGACAACCTCGCGACGGCTCGCGGCAATGGCGACCTCATTGCCACCGGACTGGTACAGGAGCTGGCTGGGTACGACGGGCATGGTTTGAGAAGGTGTATGAAAAAACGATGTGATGCGTATTCTACCAAGAAAAAAGAGATTTGGTTTAGGTGTCGGAGAAAAAAATCAGCGCAGCAGGGTGCCGAACCCGCGGTTGCCCGTTTCGGAGTGGTAGAGGGAGTTGATGGGCTTCTTAGTCTGTTCCGAGAACGTGGTACCATCCGGGATCACGGCGATTTGGATCTGCAGGGTGTGGTCCACGCCGTGGAAATTGAGCTCCCTGCCACTCGAGTCACAGAGACGGAAGTGGATCTGCGTGAGCGCGGTCGCGTTGCAGGTCATGGGGACCGGCACCGGGGGCTCGAAGAAGCTGTCCTCGAACGCGGCTCCGTAGTGGGGGATGACCGCAAGGAGGTTGCTGACGTTCGCGATCCCCGCCTTGGTTTCGCCCGAGGTGGTGATGGAGTCGGTGCCGATGGAGCAGTGCACGTAGATGTCGTCGTCCACGTGGAGGTTGATGGTCTTGGTGCTGGTGATGACGTTCTCGGCTGCGTTCACCTTGTAATCATTCACGTATTGGTCCCCGTTGAAGACCGTGACGGTCTGTGCGGACAGATCGCGTGCGTGGTACGACACGTGCTCACCGGGTTCGAGTCCCAGTGCAGCAGCGAGGCGTTTGCCTGTGATGGTAATCTTGAAGTGCCCTCTTACCATCTTGCCACCAGGATCAGTGCGTCTGATTGTGCAGGTGTTGCGCAAGGTAGAAGTGGGTATGTCAAATACAGGTGTAGACAAGAGCAACGTCGCGCTTGGTGCGGACTCAGGCACACCGGAGTCGGCCACGTCCTCTAACTTTTCTGCAGCGTCGGTGCGATACAACGTGGCCACATTCTGCGTGAACTCGTTGTTGATGGCGGTTGTAAGAGCCGCAGTAAGGGTGTCGCGCGTGTAGTTGCCAGCAAGAAGACCAACCGTCTGTGACGTTCCGTACACACCAGACAGTTCCGACAACTCGATTTTCACCTGGCGGTCCTCCTCCTTCTCGAGGTACCAGGTGGACGACGGGACACGGGCGCCCACGAGGGTGGCCTGGAAGAGGTGTGTCTCGGTGCACCGGAGGTTGGTCGTGACGGTGTAGTTGGAGATAGTGTCGGTGTCTCTGCGGTGCGCCGAGGACACGTGCAGGGTGTGGGGGCGGTTCGGGCTGATGGTGGTCATGGTGAAAAGGTTGCGGCTGCGTGGGTGGTGGTTGCAAGAAACAGAGTAGTTTGTTTTTGTTTACAGCAAATATTTATTCACAGCACACGTCACACATTTTCTCCCCCGCTGCTGTCGTCGCTGTCAGGGAAGGGCTCCTTGTCCATCTTCGGCAGCGGGTCAGAGGGTCGTATGGTCCGGGTGCGGTTGGCGGTGCGCCGGTCTCT
>Ga0181387_1000336_pt1 | contig 10880 bp, 25 predicted proteins | sample 10SPOviralmetaG_FD_130119 | JGI IMG/M metagenome (GOLD analysis project Ga0181387, IMG submission 130119) | Marine viral communities from the oligotrophic San Pedro Time Series (SPOT) site, San Pedro Channel, CA, USA - 10 SPOT_SRF_2010-04-27 | ecosystem: Environmental > Aquatic > Marine > Strait...
AAATAAACATCTTGTGGCAACGGAAACAATTTATCGGGTGTAATCATTTGCCCACGCTTTTCGCAATTGACATTAAATATCATTGATGCCAAATATCGTGTACGTTCCCAATCTAAGTTTAATTTAATTGTATGTGATTCACCTAATAATTGATTTTCGGTCCATGTGTTTGACCAAAATTCATTTGGATTTATGCCAACCTGACCTATGTAGTAATCAATAATATTATCCCAGGTTAGTTGGCTTTGGGCTTTCCCACTTTTGTGGTTTTCGTAACCTTTCGGTTTATACCCATATTTAGATCATTACCTAAAATCCTTGATTCCATCATTGAACTAATAATGTCGGATAATTGGTCGGGGTTTAGATCCTCGAGCCACATTCCAACTTTGAACTCATTGTAATCAATTTCATTCCCTTGCTCTTGATCGTTCGCTAATAAACCCGAATAAACCAATGCACGAATACCCGTTAGTGATATACCATCTTTAAATACATCACCAATCTTTTCTATTGTAATACCTAAATTATCGGTGAAATTTGCCCAAAAATTCATTGAAAAATGCATAGTGCGATTTTTACCGCCTATGTTTAAGGTATAATAACCTCGTTTCTTGTTTGCCATATATATAATTTAAAGACACCTAGTTCCTCAATCTAGGTGTCTAATTTACTATTAGTTAGTACCTTTTGATATTGTACCAGTAATTGTTATTGATCCACTATATGAAACCGGTGATTCCATCTCAGCTGACATCTCTAAACTTGAAAAGAACCCTTCACCAGTATAAATAGCATCCCCCGTTTCGGCTGTTCCGAACTTGAAATCTATTTTGGTCCTAGCCAAAAGAAAATCACCAACCTCAACGGCATTATTAGCATCATCATAGGCAACTAAACCATCAAAAGATATTTCACCGGATCTTACCCCTGCGATAACCTCCTGAAAACCACCGCTTGATTTTGTGGTTGCCTCCGGTAAGTCATTTGATAATGATAATGTACACGATGTTGTATGCCCTATTGTAACATACGAACCACCCGCACTGTTAGATCTTGTTTGTAATAATAAATTAGTTCCATTGAACACTCCGACTGTAGCCATTTATTTAAATTTTTATTAGTTAAATTTTATTCAAATATACAAAATAATATTTTTATGCTGCCTCCCAATTATAGTCCGCATTTTGCCACTCATCAAAATTAGTATTCCAAACCTCACCGGTCCTTTCATCAATAAGAATCAATGATGTTAGTGTTATTGATAAATTAAATGTCGTAGCTTGTTCAAACCCCGCCTCCTCCTCAACATTTTGCACAAATCCATCGCCAACTAAAACTAAACCATCACCAAAACCCTCAATATCTTGGCTAAAATAAAACTTTGCTTGTGTCTTTAATAACACCATCTCGGCAAAATCCTCAAAGGTTACCGAATCACTATAATCGGTTAATCCCTCAACCTCAATATTACCGGATCTCACACCCGCTATAACCTCTTTAAATCCCTGGGAACTCTTAGTCGTTGATTCCGGTAAATCGCAATCAAGTGTAATTTTAGCGTTTGTTGAGTGACCAATTGGATCATCACCTTTATAAATCAAAAAACTAGATCCATTTATAGTACCCATAATTTATTTATTCACTAATATTTTCATCAATAGGTTTATACTCACCCGATGGTAAATCAATTGAGATTTTGCCGTATTTTTTTTCCAATCCAGTTTTTAATTCACTTTGTTCTTTATTAAGATCCTCGGATTGTAGTATTAACGATTTTAACGCCTTTCTAGCGTTCATCTTTTGAAAATAATATAAACCCAATGAATTTATAAGATTGTTGATTTTACTTTGATTTTCCTGTAAATCCTTAATTTCTTGTTCCTCTAATTTGCTCATAATTTAAATTTAATATTAAATAACAAAATTAATTATATAATTTTAAAACACAAAATTAATCCCACTTTGGTATTAATGTTTCATCAACTGGGTTTTTCTTTAATTCAATTTGATTATCTAAACTTTTTTTTAATGATTCAACATCTATTCCTGCCTCTAGCCATCCAATAACATCTGACTTTTTTAAATCAGCGTATTCAATAAAGGGGTCGCCCTCTTTATATTGTACACCTAGAGTTCCAATGCTACTAGCTTGAATTGCAGGTGATGAGTCATCACTAGCTAAAAAAGACCAATGAACTGTAAAAATTACATTGTCTTTGTCATCCTCTTTTATTTTAGCGTTTAAAGCGTTAATTCGCCAATCGTATGTATTTGCCATAATTATTTATTTATTTGTGTTTTTAAAGTTTCTATTTCTGCTTTTAGTTCTTTTATTATTTATCCACAATATAAAACACAAGGCACAAGTTTAACCCCTATGTCTGAATTTCCTATTGTTACTTTACCAATTGTTTTACTTCTTATAATATCGTCATCTTGTACTTTTGCAGTGCCATCTCCATTAGATTGAAGTAAGTCACCACCTTTACAACTACCTGTTACTAAAACAGAGCCAATACCTACAGATGCGATTTGGGGTTTATTATTTTCTTCTGAATATCTTTGTAATACACCATAAACTCTTTTGTCTCCAATAGAATCTGATATTTTAATTTTAGCGTGGTCTTTTATATCTTCTGTCTCCCCATCTACAACTTTTGTATCTAATTCATCTATAGTTGATACAACAGTTCCTATTGCAACATTATTATTAATACCGGAAGATTCGTGACAACCTGCAAAGCCATTATAAGAAACTGTCCCTCCAGAAACACTAATAGTTCCAGATTCAACACTATCATTATAAAACCTCATTAAATTACCATCACTACCTTTTCTGTTTACATTAATTGCCTCTCCCCCTGTACAAGTAAAATTAGATTGACCAAAACGTTTAAATTCAATTCCATCAACACTAATTCCTGCTGAAGTTTTATCTATTAAAACAGACCCCCCAGATGTTATAACCATTTTATTTGTAGTACCTGCTCCATCTCTAAAGTATTGATTATCACCATCAAAATAATTATTAGACGTTGAATTATAACCAATCCTTAAACCTGCTAATATAGTTGCTGCAGGTTTTAGCTCTACTCTAAATTGAGAATCTGCTCCTAATGTTCCTCCAATTGCTACATTTCCATTATTTAATAAAGTCATTTTAGTACTTACTGTGGCAACTGCACCTGCTGTTCCTGCTCCTGCAGTTCCAAATACCATATTTCCATCTTCAATACTAAATCTACCTGCTAAACCATCCATTACATATCTAAAAGCAGTTCCAGTATCAAGATATAAATTAGCAGCCATAGTTGCTCTGTCATCATTTGCATTACCTAGTAAAGTCATACCTTTACCAAGTTGTATTACATTTACAACATTAGAATTAACATTTGGCGTTATTCCGATTCCAACTTCTCCTGCTGCTGTTATCCTTATTCTTTCTGTATCATTGGTGTCAAACCTTAAAGGGTGATTTGTTACTGTAGCAATAACATTTATTCCGTTTTGTGATTGTAAAAATAAACTTGTATTACCAGTAGAATCTCGCAATCTTAAATCAGTAGACCCTGTAGCATCTTGTATATCTAAATTTGTGGCAGGAGAAGTTAGTCCGATACCAACATTTCCTGCAAAGGTTGAACCACTACTAGAAATTGTTACAAAATCAGTAGAAGAACCAAACGCTTGAATCTTTGTAGTAGCACTTTTTATAATAGCTGTAGAATTACTTCTTAGTATTAAATCACCTAAACCACTATCAGATACAAAAGAATTAGCACCATCGTGAAATATTTGTAAATCATTACCACTCCCAAAAAGTATGCTTCCTACTTCACTCGAAGATTTATCTACTAATGTTATATTACCTTCAACAATAACATCATCTGTAGTAGTCAATGCGCCTGTTACAGTTGCTCCTGCAATTGTAGTTTCAAACTTTTTTGCAGCTGCTGTAAATAGTTCAACGCCTTGAACACCATTAGTTCCAAACTCAGCATGGTTAGGTATTGATACACCATTGTTTACTTCTAATGACATACCGAGAGTTGATATTATTTTTAATTTATTTGATTCAAATTTTAAACTTGCATTATTATCAAAATCAATTTTATCGTTTGTTGAAATTTTTATATCAGTTCCACCTGTTGTATTTCCAATTGCTAAAATCTCGCTCAATGTATCAGCCGTATCAATTTGAGTATCGACATAATCTTTAACTGCTGCACTAGTTGGAATGGTTGTATCATTATTGTTTGCGGCAATGGTATCGGCGGCATCAACAAATTTTGTAATTGTTATACCCTCACCCGTATCGGTTAAGCCATCGAAAGCTAAATTACCAGTTACGGTAACTCCTGTGTTAGTTGTAATTAATTTATTAGAATTATCAAAATTAAGTTTTACAGATTGATCCGTTACTGTAAACAACTCATTCGCTGCTCCATTTACTGCATATACACCATAAACCCTAAAACCACCACTAGACCTGTCATCAAAGAAAATTGTAATGCCATCACCACTATCACCATCTTTTATATATGGTCCAAAGGTTATATCGGATGTGTCACCTAAAAATATAGCTTGTTCAAATCTTACATTTTCCGATGAATCAATTGTTATTGCGGTTGAGGTGGCGTTGTCATCAATCCCTAAACTTGTAATGTTACCACTAAACGTACCATTAACGGCATTTATATTCCCGGTAAATAATCCATTACCACTAATATGTAACGCCTCACTGGGTGTAACACCAACACCTAACTTACTACCAGTGCTTATAAATATACCGGTATCGTTGCCTAAGCCATCGGATAATTGTTTTGCAATAGCGGTTAAATTAGAATTATCACTAACCTTAATTATTGATCCAAATGTATTTTTTATTTTTTTACCCGTATAGCTAGTACCCATGAATTAATTTTTATACAAATTTAACGATTTTGTTTATCTCTTTATTCCCTGCCCTCGATATTTCTTTTTATATCCGTTTTGACCTCGTGATGCATTTTTGGAATGAACCCCAGGTCTTTTTTTCTTTGGCTTAGAAATATAATTATCTATTATTTTTTTTGCCATTATTTTTTTATTTTTTCAATTGATCGCCCACCAAAGTATGCACCGATTACCGTTATTAAAACCAATTGTAATAAATCGGTCCATTTTTCCTCAACCTGGAATTTAATACTACCGGAATCAATAAAAACTAAAAGAATGGTTGATATAATTAAAAATAATAAAACAATTGGTCGTACCGATTTTGTTAATGTATTGCCATGCTCTAAATCGGCTTTCCATCTTTCGGTTACATTCTTTTGCATATTTGCCTCGGCATCAATAAAAACCCTTGTCATCTCATTTTCTAATTTAGCTTTTTCCTCTTTGCTAAATGTATGTTTGTCAATAATATTACTAATTGAGTTTGCGATTCCACCACCGGCACTACCGAATAGTTTTGATAAAATATTTTTCATATAGTAATTTTAAAATAATTAATGTTATAATAATTGTTATTAAATTAATGTGGCTTTCACCACATAAACCCAATAAATGTTTAAGTGTTTCCATGTTTTAATTGTTAAATATTAATGGCAATATTGTTACGGTAAAAGCCAAACCGATAATAAACAAATACGACAATATATCTAAATATTTATTCATTTTGGTAAAATCTAAAATGTAATCCAAAGAGTATCAAATAAATATTTAGTTCACTAAATTTATTTTGTTCATCCCATGGATAGAAAGCAAACCCAATTAAAACACCTCTATTTAATGTCTCCATAAAACCAAAACTCATAACTTAATTTATTTATATACTTTTTGTTCAATATTCTCTAATCTTCTATTTTGTTGCTTTTCAATATTTTCAATTTTGTTTTCTAAAAATTCAATTCTTTGTTCCACCTTAGATATATCCTGTGCCGGGGGTAATTTCTTAGCATCCTCAATGTCACTTTGTAAGGTTGTATAAGTAAATATTAATGATGAAATACCACCAATTAATAATACTAATGTTTTTAGATCTAAATTTAAATCCGGTTTCCCATCACTATCAATATCAATTCCAACCTTTTTATCCTCAATACTCATTTTTATATTTTTAACTATTTGTTATATCTATGTATTTAGTTTTTCCTTTATCCCTAACCGCTTTTAATATTCTATTTCTATTTACCGAATCGCTAACAAATGATATATGAATCCAATCTGGGTTTGTACTGTCGCCAAATTCCCAAATCATCTGGTCAAAATTTAAATTTTCTTTTATATAATAAAACATTTCGGCGTTTGTTTTATGCCCATATATATCATCAATATCCATCGCCTGACCTTGACAATGTTGAGATGTTTGTTTTCCGTTCTTTGATGCACCACCTAACGCCTTATTAAGTGCCTCTGACCTATAAAAACTGTTTATCTTAATAGGACCACCAACCCATTTTCTAAGTGGCTCAAAAAGGTTTATTGCTAATGATTTCATATTAGATAATATATTGCCATCCGGTGTATTTGCAATACCTAATCTTATGGCGGTTACGCTTTTCGTTGCCTCTTTTTCCGATATATGTTCACTAATCATAATTTATTAATTTGTTGACCTACGCCTTATTTGTGTATTTTCTAATAATATTACATTAATACGATTTTGTATTTCATCCGGTGTTGCCGTTATCACAAAACTCAATCCGGCTTTCCATTGACCTCTAGGTTTACCGTTTTGGTCAAGCAAAATAATTGTTGGAACGGATTTAATTTGTGATTTTATTTGTTGTGATTGATCCTCTAAATACGCCATTTGTATTTTAGCACCTTTTATACCCCTCAGGTTATAATTGTTGCTCTCATTCCATTTGGCGTTTATATGTAATAATGTTAAATCTTGTGCGTTAGATTGTACAAAGACAAACAACACAAAAAGGACAAATATTATTTTTTTCATCTTCTTTTGTTTTCATATATTTTTTCAGAATTTTTTTTAATAGCTTCTTTATTCTCCTCAATATCCTCTTTCATATTTTCCGTTAATTTGTCAATTTGAACAATGTTAGAACGTATTAATTCATCCTTAAATTTAAACTCCATTTTTTGGACAAACTCATCCCCACTAAAATTATCAATTTTATTTTGCAAATCATTGATGTCACCTTGTAATGTAAACCACATACTGGCAAGTGATATTGTACCACCAATGATTAACCCAATGGTTTTTAAATCTAATTGCACATTTGTATCCTCACTTATTTTTGTTGCCATTTATTTTATCTTTTTTATTTTTTTTATTGTATAAATTATTGTGACTAATAATAAAACTATTCTTAAAGTGACCTCAATATTTGTCATTGAAATTCCTAATGCTATCGTGTTAAATAAATATATTTTCATGTCTTGAAATACCATTGTTAATTTGTTTGTTCAACTTTATTTGATAATTCTAATACCGCCCGAAAATATGTATGATCGCTTAAATCATCTTGTAAATATGTAACGCCACTATTTGATACCGAATAACAATTGAAATTATTGCCACTTAGATCAAAGGCACTTTGGTTTTTTGTAACCAATAAAAACATTATACTATTCATTATATTATTAGCTTCTAAATCACCACCAACATCGCCTAAGAATCTTGTAATCACCTCAACCCTTGTTATACATTCAACATTATATCTTGTTTGGTTATCATCAATTTGATTGGTTGAAACACCATAAACCCTAACGTGAGGAAAAGTTGCATTTGATGGCACACGATTATAGAATGGTATATTTTGACCATCATGTTGTACTTGACCACTACAAGTATCAATAATTTTTTTTCTAATATATTTTATTGGATCTCGCATTATTTACTTATACTTTTTAAATCTTGTTCAATTTTCTTTAACATTTTAAATAAACCAATTCTAACGGCAGGAAAAAAAAACGGTTGTGGGTTTATATTTACTTTTCGTTTACCACTCCCTTTATATAATCTTTTAATTTCACTTGGTGGTATTCCTAATTTTTTAGCATCAGTTACATCAACTTTTGTACCCGTTCCAAACTCTTGATATGGTGCATACATTGCGGTTGCAAATATTTCAGCTGAATTGCCTCTAGCTTCTGATCCAATAGATCTCATCAAATCACCATTATCCTTTGGTGCTTTGGATGCGGCTAAACTTACAATTTCACTGGCGGTTCTACCAATATTTTTACTTAACTCAATTGTTGATTCCTTTTTTAATAAAGCAATCTTTTTTCTAAGTTTTGCCAAATCCGTTTCACTAATTTTTATATCAATTGAACTCATGCACCAATTTTTTCTGCGATTATTGTTGTGTAATTTTTATAATCCGATTCAAATATGTCATTGATTCTATAATCACCCGTTTCATTTTCAACTTGGAAAAACCAATTGGTTGATGCACCGGTGTTAATACTATCAATTGTTGCGGTACGGCATATTAATTGAACATTAGTTTTTGTTTGCCTTTGACCATTTTCACTTGACCTATCCCCTTTTATTTGTTTGTAGTTTGCCCATATTGTTGAATATGTTGTGTCACCATCCTGAAACCCACCAAAACCATCACTCGCCTTTGATAATTGTTTTATTACAATTCGTGTATTTAATTTACCTGGATTCATAAAAACATAGCTTTATATGAATTTAAAATATCTCTTGTATCGGTTGGTATATCCGATGTAATTGATCCGGTTATAAAATCACCCCTATTCTCATAAAATGTTGATGCTAATTGTAATATAGCTTGTTGTAATAATGAATCATCTAAACCGCTAGTAATATAAACAACGGTGACTTTTTGGGCATATCCGTTATCGAGTTCAATAGTTTCTTTGTCAAGTCCAATGTTAGTGTGTGTTAAAGCAACACCATCGGCATGAATAGATGATATTGATGCAACCGGTCCAAAAGGTAAATCAAATATCCCATTTGTTTCATCTAAATAATAGGATCTATTTTTTGCCACAATATCTCTTGATATATAATTCTCACACCATATTCTAGCTTGTGTTATTTGTTTAGCAATTATAGTATCATCGGAACTTGTGTCAATCTTTGCATAAAGTTTTAAATCCGCAGCACTTACGATTTCCGAACCGGTGGTTGAATTTATTTTAACTTGCCTCATTTTTAGTTTCTTTGTTTTTATGTTTCATCTCTTTTGTTTCTTTTTTTGGTTTCGCCTCTTTTTTATCTACACTATCCGCCCAACCTTTTTTAACAAAAGAATCGAATTGAATTTGGTTAACCTCAATTATATCGCCCTTTTCATGTCTTATACCATCCTTTAAAATTGATATTTTTAATTTAATTTTCATAATACATATTTTATGTAAAGATAAAAAAAAAGTGCCACTACGTTTTTAGATAGTGACACCTTAAATTTATTTATGAAATCAATGCAAAGTTATTAAAATTTTTTTTAAACATTCCGTTTTTGCGGATCCTCAATGATTTTTGCCCATCATTTTTTATTATGTAGAACCCTTTGTCATCCTCTTTATATATGGCAAAAAAATCAACATATATCAATTCGTAAGGTTGCCCGGTGTTTCTTAATTTTAATTGTTCACTATATTTATTATTTATAGTTTTTAATCTTTTATCACCAATATATTTGATTTGTATTTTATATACTAATCCATTTTTTTCTAAAATACAATCGTAAGGTGATGAATTTAACAAAGGCATTGAAACCTTAAAACCATATTGCATGGCGGTTGCACAAAAAAGATATTCGGCAAAACAACCCTGTTGGTTATGGTTCACAAATGTAAGTTAAAAAAAAAACCGGCTAACTTAATAACCGGTTTTCAACATACACCCATCAAAACAAATAACTATAATTCTAAATCAAAAAAAAGTGGGTGTGTGTACAATATGCCAAATTTTATCTAATAATTTAAAAACTCTTAATTTTTGTGTAGCCGGTAATCTTTGCCATGCAACCGGATCAATTATGCTTTGGACACTATCATCAATTGATAGCATTTTATTTTCTTTTGTTCTTAAATTATTGTTCATTACTATAAACAGATATTGCTAATACAACTAAAAAAGTGGTTGTTAAAAAGTCATTATATAAATAGATTGATCTTAAAGCAAAACCAAACAAAATGGTTATTAAAAAAAATCTTATATAACTTTTGTTATCACTCATTATCCTTAGTTATTTCAATTAAACCTTTTGAGTAGTTTTTAAATAAATTATTAAATACAGCTCTTTCATTTTTTCTTTGCCTTTTAGATTTATTTAAATTGTGTAAAAATTTATCCCTATTTGCCATGATTAAATTTTAATAGTTAAAAGCATTATTATAAAAGCCATTATTATATGATAGCTAATAAGCCATAACCAATTGAATGGATTTTGTTTTAAGAATTTTTTATATATACTAAACATATTCGATTTGTTTTTTATTTGATTTTAGTTTATGGATTACAATTTCCAACATTAATATTTCTTTGATTAAATCCAACATCTCTTGCGGTTTTAAATGTAACCTCTTTTTTATTTTGCCAATATAATTATCCTTTGAACTATATGGAGCGGAATAACAAGAATTAATAATAATAAATTGAATTAATCTCTTTTTATAATCATCAAAATACTCAATGTCATTATTTAGGTTTTCAATAAATTCTGTTTCGATGTTCATTTTGTTTTTTTAAAAAGGGGGTTTTTACACCCCCATTGTTTTTATAATTGTCTTTCAGTTACTACTAATCTTTTGAAATCACTACATGCTTCTTTAATTTTTTCATATAATTCGTAACCATAATCATTAGTAGCTGTGCTGTAAAATATCCAACCATCATAAGTTTTTTCACATCCTAATTGTCTTTTTAATATCAAATCAGAATAAAT
>Ga0181387_1000342_pt1 | contig 10746 bp, 12 predicted proteins | sample 10SPOviralmetaG_FD_130119 | JGI IMG/M metagenome (GOLD analysis project Ga0181387, IMG submission 130119) | Marine viral communities from the oligotrophic San Pedro Time Series (SPOT) site, San Pedro Channel, CA, USA - 10 SPOT_SRF_2010-04-27 | ecosystem: Environmental > Aquatic > Marine > Strait...
CGAGTACATTTACTAATACCACACGAGATATTTGTACATCGTGATTTTCTAACATTTTGCATTACAATAGCAATAAATCCGCCTAACGATAACAGGACAGCACTCACAAAGACTGATATTGTACCAAGGTTTTCACCTGATACATTAACATTAATATCTTGTGGTTGTTGTACATCATTAGCTTCCGTCTCCATTGACATTGATGAATTCATTATATAATATATAATAAAATAATTATGTTATTCTATTATATAAAATGGATAACAAAATTAGAGGATATTCTCAACTTCGGGGTAGTAACTCAGACAGCGGTAAAGTATATAAGTTAATGAATGGCAAGACACAATATATGTTAAAGAAACCGATGTTTAACGTTAAGGTTATTACTGACGACTTACCAACCTACCAGAATGCTAAACAGGTTAAACTTAAAAATAAATACATGAAGAAACCAGCACAAGAAGAACCAGAAGATGTAACACTTAAAGTTAAAGATAAAGATAAATATTTCCAAGGTGGAGACCCAGACGGAGGAACGAAAGACCCGAACCCTGTAACTATATAAATTTATTATATTTAATTATAGTATAAATGAGAATAACTACTAACGATATTAATGAATCTGTTGGGAAAATGTCTATTGATGGCAAAAGAGAACCAAGCATTGAAGCACCTGAAAAACTAACAGTCAAAGCAAAGAAAGCAATAAAAGATAATAAAATTAGCGAAGTAGAATACTTAACTTGTCTTGCTTATGCGAAGGCACAACCAGCAGGAAATCGTAAACTAAAATTAAATTATCCAAGTCTTAGACAAATGTTAACATCAAGCCAACCTATTAAAAGAGATTTAACAAATACGACAGGTTTATCAAGGGGTGGACTTGTTGCTAAATCAGGCAACGCGAAGGCATTGACCCATAGTGAACACCTCGCCAATATTAAAAATAATAATCGTGTTGTTAATATGGATTACAACAGTTCTCTACAAGATTTTAAAAACCCGAATTATACTTCATTCAAGAATTTGATTAAACTTAAATAAATCATTCTTTCTTTTTTTTAAAAAAATATAAAATAAAAATATATTCTTATTTTATATAAATATGCCATCACTACGTGGAATGAGACCTTTGGAAATAACTAAATTTCTAGATAATTATGCAAAAGTAAATAAAAAAAAAAAAGATAGGAAACCAATAGATAAGGATTTAATAGCATTTTTAAAACGAGATGAGGTTAAAGAACAATTATATAAGGATGGCAAAGTTAATGTTAAAGTTGGAGGAACAATACAAAAATCACAAATAACAGATTTTTTAAATGCGAATAAACAAGAACTTGAAATTGGAATTGGTGACGATAAAACAAAATTTAAAATTGGAGAAGACATTAGTGACGAAGAGTTAAGAAGATTAAACATGGCAAGAATGATGAACGAAGAAGAGAAATTAATAGAACAAGAAGAACAAGAAGAACAAGAAGAAAAACAACAAAAAAAGAAAAAGCAAAAAGATGAACGAAAAGATAAAAAGAAAAAATTAAAACTTAAAATAAGTAAGCAACGAGATAAAAAACAGGGAATAAATATACCCAAAGACATTGAAGACATTGAAGACATTGATGACATTGAAGACGAGCCTGTTGTTGCGCGGATGGTTAGTTCGGCGGATGATGTTGAAGAGGTTGATATTAGCACTGCCATGGCAAATACACGAGGCGGTATGAAACGAAGAACTCAACAACAGCCCCGTGGACGTTTTATTGGTAGTCCTTCAACATCACAGCGTGTCGGTAGTGCCTCAACTGCCCAGCCCCCTCCTGTAATGAGTCCAGATGGATTAACCGAAGAACAAGAACGTAATATTCAAAGCACAACTGTAAAGAAGGCACAAAAAGAAATGTTTGATAGACTATTAAGAGAAAATCCTGATTTTCTACCACAATCAAAATCTTCAAAAGAACAATTTAAACAGACTGATGTTGAAAATATTAAAGTTAGTCGGGTAAGTGATATACCCAACTCACGTGCTTCAAGTGATTTTAAAACAGTAAAACAACTCAATGATGATATTAAATATTTCTTTTCTAATTTTGGAGAAGCATTAAAGGACGAAGAAGCACGTTATAAATCTATGAGCAAAACAAGTAAAAAACTTGTATTGGATATGCATAAACGTATCGTTGCTAAACTTGGCGTTAAATCGTCTAATAAAAAAGGTGAGAATATTGGTGTTGTTATTGATGGTAAAGACTATGTTAAAAAAATGGTTAATGAAATTCTATTAACCCAGAGTGCTTCTAAGTTAAGACCAGATGATTTAATTATTAATGTAACTGACCCAGAACAAAAGAAAGATAAAGATTTAAGTGATATTGGAACATATGAAGTCAAAGGCGGTCGCAGTGTACAAAGAGAGCCCATTTATCAGTTCATTCCAACAGATAACAGTGATGTATATAAGGAAAGTAAAAAACCAAATAGAATAACTAAACTTGCTATGCCTAAGACAAAAGCTGAAACTTATCAAAAAGAATATAAACAAAATGAATTTGCGAGACCTCCGAAAAACAAACCTGTAAGATTAAAATATTTATATTAATATATACAAATGTCTTCTGTTTTCAAAATGAGTAATTTAAAAATTGGTCTATCAAATGACGACACAAATAATGTTAATATTGAACATAGAAACCCAGCTAAAAAGATTTTAATTAATGGTATTGAACCTGGTGGAGGAGGTGGAGCGTCTCTTCCTATATCAGGAACGGGTAATATTGATATTATTGGAGATATTACTGCCACGACATTATCAACAACGGGAGATATTCAAACGACAACAGGGACAAGCGATATTGTAAGTGGTAGAAATTTTTATTTCGATGGAACTGATATTTTTAAAAGAGATATCGTTGGAGGAGTCGCTACGAATACGTCATATACAAATTATAAACAACTTGCTATAAAAGATGCTGGTAATACTTTCACGGGGGCTAATAAATTTAATGATAATATTACAGAATTCGCCGAAAAAGTAAGCGTGGGAGAAAGAGACGCACAGGGCTTATTTACTCAAAATTTAGCATTAAATAAATCTGGTAATATTGAAAGCAAAACAATCAATAACACTACACAAATCACCTGTGGCGAAATAACTTGCGACAATGGTGGTAATAACGAATGTAAAGCAAGAATTTTTAACACACGAACATCAGGGACAAATGGATGGAATATTCAACAGGCTATTGAAGAAGCGAATGCCCCTGGCAACGCCGCTAATAATATATTACAAATCGCCGCAACTCAAGCTCAAGCCGTAGGCATACCCGTCGAAGTTTATATAACAAGTAGCGAATTTAACCCAAGTAATGGAGATAATCCTAATATTAAATTAATACCAAGTACAGTTTTAAATGGTGGACGGATACAAGCGGCTCAATTTGATTTAGGTACTGCCTCAGGACGCTATTATTTAAAACAGGATATTGGAGGACCTTTAAACGATGTTTTACAAATTAAGGCTCCGACCGCAGCAGGAGAAGTCCATTTTCAAGATAATTTAGGGGGAGATACACTAAAAATTAAAAATGCATCAGTTGATTTAAAAAATGATATACCTTTTAATTTTGGTGCTTATCAATTTAGACCACAGCAATATACCTATAATTTTACTGGTGCTCTTATAGATGATAATCCTAGTGTTTTATTTAATAGTCATAACGCTCTTTGGACGAATGTAAATTCTGGTGGAACTTCTACTCTTGCTACTATAGGAAATAACTTTTTTAAAATGACTATAATAGGAGTTCCTGATAATTCTGCTGGTGTTTATGGAAACTTTAGATGGAGTGGAGACTTTCCTTTTTTGAATCCTGCTTTTCCTACTGGAACAGTTATGAACCGATACGATGGTAATTTTAGTATAATAAAATCACCAGCAGGATTTACTAAACCTGATGTATGTGGGTTTAGTTCCACTTCAACCGATTATAAGTTATGTTTTCCCAGTGTTCCCAGTGGGACGGATACTTACTCAGGAACAATTAGAATCACTATATTGAATACATAAAATCCCGATTTCTAATTAACTAATTAATTAATTAATTAATTTATAATAGCGTATTTTATCCAAAATTATTTTCTAAACTAATGTTATAAATAATGTCTCAATCTTGGTTAAACTCTCTCGCAAACTCATCCCTTAACGCTACTCTTGAAGCAAGCGAATCCGTCCGTAATCCTTTGGTGTATTCCACAAAGGAGATCGTCCCAGCTCACGCAGTATCGTGGAATGACATTGATCCTGTAACTGGTGGCAATGTTGTCAGCAATGGCACGACTGTCTTCCAACTCAATAAATATGGTGTAATCTCTCAGATTCTTCTTAAATATAAACGGTCACCAGCAGCATCTGCATATTTTGCCGTCAATGATTTTCTTAAAGTTATTGATCGAATTGACCTTATGTGTTCTTCTAGGACTATTTCATCTTTGACCAGAGATGACCTTCGAGCACAGTTTAGCAATCTTACTCAGACCCAGTTTAATCCTGTAAATGACACTTGTATTAAAGCACGAGCAGCAGGGGCAGGCGCACAGGAATTTTGTGTACCGATTCATTTTGGCTTTCAAGATCATCTTAATACTTGTTTAGATGCCTCTTTCCTTGAGCCTCTTCAATTGTCCATAACTTGGGCAGGTAATTTTAATGTTCGTAGTGTGGAAGGTGCTGCAGCCGTCGCTGTTGCTGCACCGATTAGCGATTGTAAACTTAAAGTAAGATACATTAACATGCCTGAGAACCAGGTTGCTAAAATAATCAGTGAAAATTATGATGCACCTGAATTAAATATATTAACTTCGCGTTATGTAGACGAATCTGCTGAGACGGTTACAGCAAACTCCACAAGCACCGAAGTAAAATTCTCTCTTAAATCGAGTGAATGTGTCGAAAACTTTTTTGTAATGGTATATGAAAATGTAATTGAAGATTTGTCTACTCTTGGTTTATCTCCCATTACCAGTGTTGAATTTTTAAGTTCTGGACAGCGTATATGCAAATTCACCCCACAAGAATTAAGTCATATTAATATGGAAGAAAATGGGTGGGCGGCACAGGCTAATTATGCCGTTGGCGACTCTGGTGGATATGAGAATGTTGTGCGTATCCCACTTGGTTATTTCGTTGATGATAAACTTAGTAATATGGCTTCTCTTCGTGAAATGTCTAATGCTGAGATTGTCGTTAATTTTACTTCTGTTAATGGCACTCAATATCGGGTTTCTGTGGTTGAGCAGTGTAGCGCACTTTATGCTATTAATAGTTCAAGCGGAAGAATTAATCTTTCTCTTTCGAATTAAGTTAAATCATCAAGGAAATTTATTATTTTTAATTATTTTATTATCAATGAAATAATTATTTTATTATTATTTTTATATATATGTATTATATATACAAAAATGGCAATATTGCATCTAAAAATCACGAAGAATGACGAGATAATTAACTTACCTCGTGAGATACATGGACAAAACTTTAAACTGGTACGCGTATCAGTTAAAAGTAGTCCACTTGCAACAGGAGCATCAGAAATCAACCAAGGGGGCGTTGCTATTAATCTATCTTTTATAACTGGTTATGAAGTCATAAGCCCTATTCGTAATAATATGTTATTCTTGGCTTATGATGAATACCAGAATACTAATAACCAAAATTATGACCAAAATCTGGACAGTGAAGATATACCTTTATCTTTTAGAGTACAAACATTTAAATATGAAGGGAGTGAATATGCTAAATTTGTCGCTGAAATACCAGACCCACCACCAGACCCTCTACCAGTTCCAGTCGCTGGTGATATTAAACGCATTGATTTGTTCTTTGAATTTGATAGAGTTAATTTGGTTCGTTATTAGTTTTATAAAATTATATATATATATTATAAATGGTTAGACGTGAAGACAGCGATGCTAATAGACAAGAACAAGAACGTTTAAGATTAATAGAAGAAGCAAAAAAGAACCCACCACCTTCTATTAATAAAGCAGATGCTTATACAAGAGGTATATTTGGTATTCTATCAGGTAATGAAGCAATACTAACCGCCGCGATTAAAGGAAGCAACCAAGATTTTCTTGAAGTGAGTAGCAAGATGAGCGATGCTGAACTTGCTGGGGATATTGCCTTTTTTGTTGCTTTCAGCGCGGCGGGAAGATTAGGAACAAAACTGGGTAAAAACCCCAAAGGGGGGTTTAAATTGTCATTACCAAAAGTTAAAAGTTTTGCTAAAAGTAAAGGATTTAAATTTAATGATAATATATTGCCAAAAGTAAAAGCAGAGATAAGAAGAGTTAATCAATTAGATGATGTCCAACAACAAGAAGGATTATTAAAGATTAGAACTTCTAAACTTCAAGCAGCAAGAGACTTATTAAGAAATACTACAAACAAAACCGATAAGGCAAGTCTTGAATATGACATTGAAGGTATTAAAAGAAGTATAGAACAAGGAACAAATGATTTAAGAGATGCAGGACTACGTAAGCAAGTAGCAGAATTAAATAAATTAGATAACAATATCCAATTTAAAGTTGAAAACGGAAAGATTATAAAAACGAAGGGCATTGCTGACCCTGATGTTATTAAAAAAAATGAGGCAATTACTGACGCTAATATTGAACAAGTTAAACAATTATATAAAGAAGCCGCTGAAAAAGAAGCACTTGCCAAACAAGCACGGGAACAAGCAAAAGCAGAAGATAAAGCCATTGACGAAGATGCGACATTTGATGAAGATGAAAAGGGCTTACCTGATGAAGTAATTGAAACAAAAGAAAAATTAAAAGAAGAAGACAAACCAAATTTTGACGATGAAGCAGAAGCAAAAGAATCAGACCCCTTAATGGAAAAAGAAAAATCAACCGAGGAAATGATTGATGAATCTATTGAAAGAAATAGACAAGAACGGGACGCAACGAGTAAAGTTAAAACCGCAATAAAAACAGGCGGTGGTGCTATATTAACAGCAGAATTATTAAATAAATTAATTGATAATGATGGAGATGATAATGACCCTGAATTTGAACAAGAGCCAGAAGTTATACCTATGGATTTGATGGAAGAGATAGAAGTTGAAGCAATACCAGAAGAAGCACCAGCACCAGCAAAGACGGGGGCAGTATCGCTCCCAGGTGTTTCTAAACAAGAATTTAGAATAATTGAAACGACTAATGTAGAAAATAATGATAGATATTTTGACCAAACATTATTTTGGGCAACAGAGGTATATGTTGATAATTTTGAATTAACAAACATGCAAGATGAACCAATTATAAAAGTTGGTAATAAAAATTATGTATGTTTAATTAAAAAAGATAGAAATGATTTGTTTGTATCATTTAGAGGCACTATTATAACTAATATTCATAATATAATTACTGACATTATGACGGAAGACGGACTAATGGATGCTGAATGGACATATTCGTTATTATCACAGAATGATAGATTTAATGAACGAGCAATCCCCAGCAATATGAAAATTAGATTTCACCCTGGAATTCTAGCAGTGATGTTAAGGGAATTATATTTTGACGTTATTGAACAAATAAAAGCATTCAAGGGAAGTGTTGATCATATAATTCTGACTGGTCACAGTCTTGGAGCTGGGTTGGCTGGTATCTTTTATTACTTGTATGAAATTGATAATAAAATTAAAGAGGATAAAATACCAATACAGCGATGTATTACATATGCAAGTCCACGGTATGTTAGGAACGATCCTTTATATGTTGATTTATATAATAGAGTATGTCCTAACTTAACAAGAATATTTAATATAGATGATCTGGTGAGTTATTTGCCTTTTAATGAACCGGTTGAGCTTGCTGGTATTACATTTTTATCTGGCTTTAAACACGTAGGAACTCCCAGATGTCTAAATGGTGAAAATAAAAATAACAATATCAATACATATACAGTTACAAAATTACAATCTCAGTTTAGTATAGAGTTATATAATCAATTGCTTAAAGACGATGATATTAGAAATACAGAAAGAGATATAAAAGAATTATTATATTCTAAATCATTTAATAGTATTCTTATTGGTTCACTTGTCAAAAGCATAACATTAAAACAATGTAGCATAATTAACAATGCCGAAATATTACAATACACTCTTGATTTACAGACATTAATAAAAGAAAAGTTTACATATGATGAAAAAATTAAAGAATTATCAATATTAGGTATTGAAGATATTTTAAAACTTAATAAAGTTGGCGAAGACCCACGACAAACAACCATTGGACTTAGTGCATTATTTGGAATGATATTTAATACATCAATGAATGGAGCATATTTTCATGGAACTGATTATTATAGGTTGTTATTAGATAAAGCAATCCAATTGGAAGCAAATAACAGAAAAGATATTAGACAACCGATTGGTATTGATAGCGAATTAAATAAAAATACTGAACAGAAACGTATGATTCAATTAAGATTAAATAAACAAGTCAATGACCTTAAAGAAGTTCAAGGTATTATCTACACTGACAGAGATATAACAGAACCTGTATTTATTAGTTATTAATTAAATATGTATATATATTATGAATATAAATATTGATAGCCTTGATATAAATGAACTGCCCCGCAGTTGGATAGGACTCGCCTGTTGTCGTCGTCGTGGGGGTAAAACAACAATTACCGAATACTTAATAAAAGAATTATACAATGTCCAGCGTGTGAATTTTTGTTTTCTCTTCTCAAAAACTGACGCAGGGTTTGATTTTATTCCCCGAGAGGATAGATTTAAAGATTTAGAAATGCTTACAACAATAGTAGAGAATTACAAAATGATGAACCAATATAATGATTGTTGTCCAAAATCCAAACAGATTAAACTGAATACTATTATAATTATAGATGATTTTGCTCAGGATTTAAAAGACAAGTGCAATAAAATTATTGTTGACCTTGCCGTAAATGGCAGACATATAGCCAAGTTCGGCGAAAATTTTAGTTTGTCTATTATGATACTTAGCCAAGCACTGACATGTTACCCTCGTGTCGTGAGACTGAACAGTGATTTTATAATGTTTAATGCTTTGTCTTCTATCGTGGAGACCGAAATGATCTTAGCCGAAAATTTTTATATTTTAGGTTCAAGTAGGAAAGATAAACAAAAAGGGAGGGAATTATATCATAAGTTGGTTGGTTATCAAGACTTCGGTTTTTGTGTGATATTAAATTTTAAGCAAAACATAAAAGAATATAATGATTACATTAAAGTTTATAAAGCGATTATTTAAATATAATGTAATAATATAATGGGAGCATATAATAGCAGACTATTGCTTGATTTTCAACCGAATCAAAATGAATCATTTGAATACAACCTCCACACATGGGAGAAAACAAAACCTAAAAATGTCCAATATTATACAGGCGAGAGGTTCTTTAAAATCTCCAGGTCGCTATACCCAGAACAGTATCAGCGAGGTGTTTTATATGGTTATTCTTACTTACCACAATATCACTACGCCAATTTTATACAAGATGATGACGATGATGAAAGAGCATTCTAAAAATATAATGTAATCTGTTTTAATTCTGTCTTTGTAATCTTTTTGTTTTTATTTAAATCCACTTTTATTTTATTGTTTATTAAATCAATTAACTTTTTATTTGATTTATTAGTTTTAATAAAGTCTATATATTCTTTATAGATGTTTTCAAGTTCAACAGGATAATAAATTTTATAATCCTTCTTTAAACCAAGTTTAAATTTAATTAGTTCATTGTTATATTCAGCGTTTACAATAGGTTCATTGTTCCACATTTAATATATATAATAGATATATATTATATGAATTATACGGACGTAGAGTTTAATGACATACAGAATTATACAGCATTCCTCTGTTCTCTCTTTGGTAGTTTATTACGGATATGTAATAACACCATATAAATTAATATGAGTATTGGTTTTTAAATGTTTTGAATAGTTTGATAAGAGATACTCTTTATTGCAATGTGGGCATCTCTTTTTTCGTTTCCTTTCTTCTCTATTCAAATCCCACATAGCACGACGAAGCTTATTAGTGTTTTTCTTTGAAGCATATATATTATTGTATTTATTAAATAAATCTTTCAATTCATCAATTACAATATCATATTTACGCTCTGTTTCAAAATATTCTATTGCTTCCTCGTAATAGCCTTCATCTAATTTTTTTAATAGGAAAGCTTCCTCCATCACTAATTAGATTATACTATATATATATTAATTGTTTTTATATATTTAGAATACAACTTTTATTATATTATTTTTTTAAATGTACTTTATCAATTTGATAAGATTTGGATGATGGATTTACAGAGGCATATATTCTAGCCATTGCCCATTGCTCAGGACTTCTTACATTTGGTCTAACAGATTGAGGATTTGTTTTATAAGCACCAATACCTTTATTATAAATTGTTTGTAATCCAGATAATTTATAACCTGTTAATCTTGCGATGTCTTGTATTGAATTAGATTGATTTAATTTTTGATTATACTTTTTATTAAACTTTTGTTTGTATGTGTATACCATTCTATATAAATATTGTATAAATAAATTGTGTATTATTCGCACCATTATATATTATCCTTTTTATTCATTCTTATCCTTGTTAAAAGACCTTGAAAATAATATAAAAATAATAGAATGAACTTAACAAAAATCAATTGAAAG
>Ga0181387_1000345_pt1 | contig 10732 bp, 20 predicted proteins | sample 10SPOviralmetaG_FD_130119 | JGI IMG/M metagenome (GOLD analysis project Ga0181387, IMG submission 130119) | Marine viral communities from the oligotrophic San Pedro Time Series (SPOT) site, San Pedro Channel, CA, USA - 10 SPOT_SRF_2010-04-27 | ecosystem: Environmental > Aquatic > Marine > Strait...
TTGTACTGTTTCGATTAAACCAGATTGATTAACAACAGTAGCACTCGATGCTCTACTGAATGAGAATGGCAGCGGCTTAAAGTTATTATTTGTGTCCGAAAACGATAGAACTGTATCTTTACCAGTTGCCCATTTTCCAGCTCCTAATTTTAGTGTATTAGCCATTGTATATTATATTTAAATTTAATTCGTTTACCATTGATTCCCAGCTTCTGTAACTTGTAAGCGTTTCTAATTCAAGGTCTGTTAAAATTTCATCGTAGTAGCCAAGTTCTTTTGTCTTTCCGTAGAATTCTCTACCGCTAGACCTAGTTAAACTTAATTCATTTAATACATTACCAGTTGGAACTAAACCACTATTATCAGACCCTAATTCAAAACCATTAATAAACGTGCTAAAACTGTTTTCCTTGTATTTAAAAGCAACTTTGTTAGAAATAGTTATATCAGTTAAAATAATATTAATATCTACATAAGTAGTACCAGAAGCACGAACCAAAAATCTAAAGTTATTAGATGGCTGGATGTACATAAATGCTATTGTGTTGCTTAAACTACCATCTGAAATGCTTATTTCTCTTGTTGTTCCATCATCAGCCAAAGCACTTATATCAGCAAACAATACCCCTTCACTATCATTAAACACTTCGCTATTACCAGCACCAGAAGCAGTTTCAGCCACACGAGTTTGAGCAGAACCTTGCGTTGGTATGTAGGAAGATGCGTAAGAGGATAGTCCTTCTATTTGAAAACCATAAACTGAAATATCAGCACCGCTAACACCAGCAATTCCCATATAACTTCCATTTAATGCGGGAAAAGTATATGAAAACCTTTTCCATTCAGTCGTAATTTCCCAAGCACTATTTACTACACCACTACCATTTGTAAAAAAACCTACATTTTGCGTACCACTATCATTTCTTTTCGCATAACAAGACATAGTATATGTCGCTAATATTTGAGGTGTATTAGAACTAAAACCATTAGCGGTAAACTGTAACCTTGTTCCGTTTAATGTTCCGTCTGGGGATACAATATAATTAGCAGTTCTTGTGATATTGCTATTAATTTGCCAAGTAGAAAACTCATTACTTTTAGTTTCTAAATTTGTTGCTGCCTTTTCCAAAAGTAGCACTCCATCACTTGTATCTGTATAATCTATTCTAGGAACGTTACTTTTTACAACCTCAATTAAACCTTGTTTATTAACTCGTGTCGCGGTTGATGCCCTTGTGAAATCCATCGGAATTGGCTTAAAGTTGCCATTCTGATCATCATAACATAACGTTGAACCCGCTTTTGTTGCGAAATTACCGTTACCAAATTTTAATGTTTGTGCCATTTTTTAATTTTTTATTTTTTTATTCAACTGTATAACCTAAAGCAATTCCCATATCTGAAAAACTCATCCAAGATACTAAACATTCAAGTTCCAAATCGGTCAATGCTTCTTTAAAAACTGCAACGGATTTAGTGTTTCCTTCAAAGGGTAAAGAAGAACCATTAAAATTTGCAAAATCTAATTTGTTAAAAGTGCCTTCTGATGGAACTGTTCCACTTGTATCTGTTGCAAGTTCAATTCCGTTTACCCATAAAGCAAAATCATTAGCTTTATATTTTACAGCTATTTTGTTAAAATTTACCAGATTAATTGTAGAAATTAAGTTTGCCTGAACAGAACCTCCTACAACTACAAAACAACCTACTTGATTAGTAGATCCTCCTAATTGTCTTATTGCAATTCTATTATCTACGCTTCCATTTGAAATACCTATATACCTACTGTTAACTGCATCGCTTGATATAGTACTAAATTCCGCATATAAAACACCCTCTGTTGAATTTATCAAATCACTTGATCCCGCGTTGTTTGCGGCATCTGCTGAACGAGTTGTGGCGCTACCAGATGTAGGAATATACGATGTAGCGTAACTGCCTTGTTCTAATTGTGGTGCAAAAAATTCAATAGCTGAACTTCCATCTCCTTGAAATGTTTCATTATTATTTTTACCAATACCCAAAAAAGTAACTGTTGGTGTAATATTACTACTACTTGTTATAGAAATTCTATACCAACCATTTGACCAACTTTCAACACTTGTAGTTCCAGCAGCAGAAAACATTGTTTTAGTATCAAAATTAAAAAAACCAGTAACTGCACCCATATCAATATACGCTTGACGATTTCCAACTTTATTTTTTACAAAACAACTAAGCGTATAAATACCAGAACTGGCTGGACTTCCTTTCAAAATTCTATGTTGTGCACTTCCAGTTCCTTCTGTAATTAATGTTGAATTATTTAAACCATCTGGACTTAATCCATAATTTATATTTACTGTTGCACCAGAAAGACCCCAGACACTAAAATCAGTTGAATATGGTTGATAATTAGTCCTCTGTGGTTCAAATTTCCAACTCCCAACCCCTCCAGTATAATCAATCCTTGGAAGGTTGCTTGCAACATCTTGAATAAGTCCGTTTGAACCAACGCGAGTAGCGCTAGAACCCCTTGTAAAATCGAAATCGGCGTTTAATACTTCTTTAACGCTTACGTTGTCTATTGAGCCGGTAAATGCACTTATATCAGCGGCAAGATATAACAACAAATTAGAATTTGCGTTTGTAACCGTTAAAACATCAGTGTAAGTTCCGTTTGCAGCTCTATTAGTACCCGCTACATATGCACCTAAAACTATTCGGAATACACCTGATGAATAATTTGATATTGTATAATTTACTCTATATGTTTTATTTATTGCTATTGAAATTGTTTGAGTTAAATCACCACTTGCTGATGTTCCGTTACCTTTTCCGCCGCTAATATTCCAACCAGTCCCCTTTGTCCAATCACTATCAGTTGCAAAATCGCCATTAGTTACAAGTTCAGGCCCGTAATATTGCACCGGTTTAACGCTTAATATTTTACCGGTATCATAAGCCGTAGGCGTTGTGATTATTGATGCTTTTTGTAATAAATTACTCATTTTGTTTTCCCTTTAAATTGAACATCTTTCAAACTCATCTAATATTTGAGTTGTTCCGCTTGCATTTTCAAAATATGCTGCGCGCGATTGTAACGCACTTAATAATGTGCTAACTTCACCAATGGCCTGATTGACCTGAATTTTTAAACCTAATCCAATCATTTGCTATTATCTTAAATAACAAACAACTTTACCACTTGCAACGGCAACATCATCGAAATTCCCGTAAATAACAACCCCGGCAGCTAATGCTAATGATGAAATTGAAGTATCACCGCCAATCGTGTCAATATCACAAGAAATTGTTGATGATTCGATTGCTTGAATCGCGCAAAAGTTTTCACCCGCTACTGATGTAGCTGAAGCCGCTATGATTCGCAATCCCTTATCACCAAAGGATAATTTCTGAAATTCGCTTGTTTGATATAAATTTGAAGCCATAAAAATAATTTTAAAATTTTATAATATTCACAAAAATACAAAAATTAAAATTGTTTCGCTTTTTAATTTTTTCCTTGACCTCTATATTTTTTTTTGTAGTTCTTTGATTTCTTTGAATGCGAATTTTTGCATTTAGAATGAACGCCTTTGCGCTTCTTTTTTACTTTGTCAACTTTAATATCTCTGACTTGATTCTTTGCCATTTTATTTTTTGATTGTGATATTCTTTGAAATCTTTTCAGCACTTCGGCCCACTACATAGCCGCCAATCCCTAACTGTAACAAGTTCCAAAATTCATTTTCCAACTCTGGGATTCTAAAATTAAATAAAGGCGCTAAAAACTTAACGTAAATGACTATAAAGCCAAACGCAAGCATTAGAATCGGCCTCCAAGAACGTTGCAACCAGTTTCCCTTTGACTCGGAAATAATGATTTCAGTTTGCATTTTTTGCAATTCAAGTTCCTTTTCTTTTAAAACTTGTATAATTTTATTTTTTGCCTCAATGCGTTCTTCATCATTAGTAAAAAGATTGTCAATTATATCGCCAATTTCTTTAATAACATTAGTGCCTAAAAATTCTAAGATTTTTTTCATAAATGTTTGTATTCTTCATATGCATCAAAACAAGGGCAACTTTTCGCTGCAAATTCTCGATGTCCGTGAATGGTTACATCATCCCCGTAAATAGATTTTAATGTTGTAAGTAAATTTAAAAGGGAAATTTTTTGTTCTTTGGTTCTAGTGTCTTTTGCAATCCATTTTCCATTTTTACCTCTTTCAGATTCTACGCCTCCGACGTATGTGATCCCAATGCTAGATTTATTTTCTCCTTTCGTGTGAGCGCCAGGCCTTTCAATAGGCCTTCCAACCTCTGTAAGCCCATCTAAGCCAATAATATAATGATAACCGATATCTGACCATCCCCGACCGTTAACGTGCCAACCTCTTATTGTTTCAACTGAAATTTCTTTGCCCTCTTGTGTAGCAGTACAATGAACTATTATTTTATTTATTTTTCTCATTGCTAATTCTTTTTTTATATCCCTCGTAAATCTTTTGAAACGTGTAAACAATTGATGCCAACAACAATATAATTTTTAAACTGTTTTCAACGTGTGTAAAGCTAATCATCAATGATAATCCATTAAAAACACCTAATTTGAAATCATCCATACTCATAATAATATTTTTTAAAAGTGACTTAACACAGTGATTAGAAAATTTTCAACTGTTGCCGTGCAACCAGATTTATCAACTCTTACTTGAATCTTGCAACCGCTTGTCAAAACATCTGTATGTGTGAACAATTGCGTTGTTCTTGAATACCTAACTAAATCGTTATTTGAAGCAATATTGTCGTGCATAAATTCAACGGTTTTGTTAGTATCTGGAAAATACAATCTCGCATCTAATCTAGTATTTGCAGCGCCGGCAGTAATGTCAAAATCATTTCTTACAATCATAATTTTTCCTGAACCTAATTCAGTAAACACTAAACTATTTGTTGATGAGTTCCATAAATCACCCGTAACAAATGACGGCTTATAAGTTGTTACAGTACCGCTTCCGGCTTTATTGTTAGTTAAATCAGTCCAAACGTTTTGCGTTAAATTAATAGGCGTTCCACTTGTTGCTGAATCTTCATAATCAACCCAACCACCCTTTGAATCATATAATGAATTTACAGATGTTTTAATTTCATTCATATCAGCGGCCGCGACTTTATTAACCGCCGGTAATGCTGATGTTTGATTGTCAATTTTAGTTGTGTAAGTAATTTTAGCCATTTCTTAATTTTTAGGATTGAAGTTCATTTTGCAATTCACTTTGTAAACCGCCTATTGCATTTGTTTGTTCAATTTTGTTTGATATCTCTATTATTGCGCGAAAATATGTATAATCTTTTAAATCATCTTGTAAATACTTCACGCCCTCGTTTACTGTTGTATATATTTTAAAACCTTCAGCGCTTAAATCAATATAATCATTTGACCGCGTTCGAACTAATTCAAGGCACTTTGACACCATTAAATTTACATCTAACTCACCGCCATCATCTGAATAAAATCTTGTTATACATTCGATTCGTGTAATTGTTTCACTAATAAATGAACTCTGATTTTGATCAGCTTCATCGCTTGATAAACTATAAACACGGATTGCGGGATATGTTGAATTGGTTGGAATCCTATTGAAAACCGGTACAACGGCGCCGTTAATTGTCACCGCATTGGTTAATTTACCAATGATTCCGCGCCTTATATAATGAATTGCTTCTAACATATATTTTATTTTATTGCGTTGTTTAGTTCGCCTTTTAATCTAACTAATAAATTTTTTAATCCTATACGCGCCGCATTATAAAAAAATGGTCGAGCCGGCAAATTAACTTCTTTTATTCCTTTGCCTTTAAATTGGGCCGCATAACTTGGCGGAATCCCTAATTGTAGCATATCATCCAAATCAACCATCCCACCAGTTCCAAATTCAACATAAGGCGCATAATTAGCGCCGGCAATTACTTCAACCGTTTTACCTTTGCGTTCAGATTTTATTGACTGTTTTAACGTTCCTTTATCAACCGGTGCGTTTTGTTTAGCCATCCTAACAATATCCATTGAAGAACGCCCTAGTTCATTTGACAATGTTTTTTTATCAAACGCTCGTAAATTGTCTAACTTTTTATTTAGTTGTGACAAATCCGATTGACTTATTTTGATAAAATTAGTTTGCATTAATTAGATTTTGTTGCGGTTAATTTAGTTTGGTAGTCCAAATCAAATTCAAATTTTTCGTTTATTCTGTAATTTTGTGAACCACCTTCAACAGTAAATATATCACCAATCAAAATCAAATTAGCCGTTTTCTTACGCATTAAAATCTCAACTTCTATTTCGTGATCACGTTTACCAAACTTTTCGTTTATTTCGCCGTTAATTTGCTTTAAATCGCACCATACAGATGCAACAGTTGACAATGTAGATCTAAACCCTCCGAATTGATCCGGTGATTTAACTAAACGTTTTATTGTAATCTTTGAATTTAGTTTTCCGGCTTGCATTACAGAAACATTGTTTTATATGATGTTAAAATTACCTTTGTATTTGTTGGAATTTCTAAAATTTCTTTTGAACTTCCTGAATCAAAATCCGCGCGGTTATCATAATACGTTGATATTAATTGCAACATCGCTTGTTTGATTAACGAATCGTTTAATCCTTCCGTTATATATGTAACCTTGACGTGTTCCGCAGAACCGCCATCAAGTTCAATTGTTTCATTGTCTAATCCCAATATTTCAAACGCGGTTGTATCTGTTCCGTTAACATTTACAGTTGCAACGCTTGTAACTGGGCCAAATGGCAAATCAAAAACACCGTTTGTTGTTGGTAAATAATAAGTTCGGTTTTTCGCAACAATATCTCGTGAAATATAGTTTTCGCACCAGATTCGCGCTTGCGTTATCATAGCAGTAATAATATTGTCATCAGATGCCGTATCAATACGAACGTAATCTTTAACATCTTGACCGGTTAAAATCTCATTTCCAACTGTTGAATTAATCTTTATCTGTCGCATTGTCTTTATTTTCTAAATATTCAACTTTTAATTCTTTGGTTTCAATTTCGATTTTGCTTTTTTTCTTTGTTACTTTAGTTGCAAACCCCTTTTGAATCCATACTTTGGCAATATCATCTGAAAGTTCGATATTATCACCTTCATTATAACGTTTGCCGTTCCTTAAAATTGATTCTTTGATTTTTAAATTCATAATATAAATTTTTGTAAAGATAAAAAAAAAGCGCCACAATTAAATTGCAACGCTTTTTAAACAAAAACAAATATGAAAACACTATATAAAAGCAAAGTTATTAAAATTTTTTGAATATTTACCGCCTTTGTTTATAACGATTGAAGTTTTCGCCTCGTCATTCTTAAAAATATAAAAACCATTATGTGATTTAACCCAAACGGCAAAAAAATCAACATCACTTTTTGAATATCTTTCCTTTTTTTTATTGCGTAGATAACAACGAACTTTGTCAGTTCCTTTTGTTACGGATTTGATTTGAACCTTTTTAAGGCCGTTAATTGTTTCAATGATGCAATCGTAAGGCGATGAATCTAATAATGGAAAAGAAACGTACAATTCGCGCTCCATTGCCATCGTCGCGAATCTATATTCAGCTAAACAACCAATTAAATTGCTATCCATTCGGTAAAGCTACAAAAAAAACCGATTAAATCAATAACCGGCTTTTTAAACAAAACAAAATAAAAATAATTATGGGTTATTTTTAGTTGTAACAATGCTGATTGCAATAATCAACAGAAACAAGGCGCAAAATATATCGTTATAATTCATAATTTGCCTGACTGCAAAGAAGAAAAAAACAATTGGTAATATAATTTTAATCTTTTGTTCCATATCTATAACATATCAGCTTGAAAACATATATTAGAACACGGCCCAGGTTTTTCTGTTTCACAACCGCAAACGCAGCATTCAAATTTGGGTTCATTATCTTCAGATAAATAATCGTAATAAAACATATTTAAAATTTTAGTTTAACAGTTGCTTTTACATATTTTAATTCCCTTTGTAGGTAGTCAATCGCCTTTTCTAAGTCCTTGACTTCGTCATCTTTTTTTCCGGCGCGACAAACATATTTCAAAACGTTTCCGCGATTAAAGTTTAGTTTAAAATCTTGTATAACGTCAATTAGATCGTATATCTTGCCGGTTTGATAGTGTTGTGGTGTGTTAGCCATATTTAATTTTTTAAGCGCTTAAAACGCGTTAAATTGATATTCCAATTAAGATTCCAATTATGATTAATAACATTGCTAATGTAAATCCAACAACAATATCAGTTTCAAATTCTCTTTTATCTCTTAATTTTTGCTGCTCTGATGGCGTATAAACTTCAATGCGTTTACCTTTTTGTTTGATGTGTAATCCCGTTGATGTTTTTTTAGTGTTTTTCATAGTGTTTATATTATGGGCCGCCGAAACGGCCCGGGTTGTTTTATATGTTCCAAATATCTTTTGCAATTATACAATTAGGATGATTTCCTATTGCGTTTTGAGCATCTGACTTGGAGTCAAATCTCTTTGCATCTTTAATATTCCCAAAATGAGGTATTTTAATTCCTCCTATGCTAAAACTCTTAATAAATCCTTTTCCGTTGTTGATAATTATATTTTTCATAATTGTTTGTTTTGTTTTATTGCTTCATTGCAACAGTACAAATATATAAACCTTTATTGAATTAAAAAAATATTTTCAGTTTTTTTTTAAAGTTTTTTTTGTTTTTTTTTGTTTCTTATCTGTTGGATGTCCTAAAAATTAGGCATAAAAAAAAGGGCCAAACGGCCCTTTTAATTTAATTATGCAAATAATTACGGAGTTTCTAGGTCTGCAATTGCAGCCGCGAATGTTCCTTTTACAAATGCATTTGGTAAGTAGTTTGTTAAAGCTACTCTTTCAGATACTCTTACAGTAACGAAACCATCTCTTACGTTAGTTCCATCTTCTCTGAAGAACTCAACATTTACACCTTCACGAACCCAAAGTTGTGTTCCAACTCCAAAGTTACCAATCAAGAATGATCCGGCAGCGATTGCAGTATTTAAAACAACTTTTACGCCCATAAATACTGGTTGTAAACCTCCATAAACTTGGTCTTTGATATAATTGTTAGTTGTATCTTTTAACAATAGAATTTTGTGAAAATCTGTTGGGTTTAAAAGAATTGTATCAGCGTTATAATTAGCAATTGCCAATTGGTTTAATGATGCAACAATTACGTCAAATTCGTTAGCGTTATCAACAGAATCAGCTAAATCACCCGCAGCAAATGCAGTTGAATCAGTAATAATTCCGCTTAGTTGTGGTGCAACTCCTGATCCTGAAAGGATTTGTGCATCTTCAACTTCTAATAATTTTTCTGGCGCTCTTGCAGAAAGGTAAGAAGTTAATTGTGGCGTGTCAGCTAGCATTTCTTCAGAAATACGGAAGTAAGTTCCGATTTTTCTAACGTTAGCATCAGCAGCAGTCATATCGAAATCAGATTGTCCTAATGTAACACCTTCAGCAGTTGCAGCAGCGCCATTTGAATATCCAGATTCTTTAACAAAACGAACAACATCACTTTGAGTTGATCCTTGTGCTAATAATTGACGAATGTGAACTGGTCTTGTTGGATCAAACTTATATCCCGCTACTCTGTCAGCCGGTATAACTTCGCCAGTAAAATCAGCGCCAACAGTCATATCAGCTTTAATTTCAAACTTAGCGCTTCTTGAATGTCCTTTTGTGATACCTTCAATTGCACCGTTTTCGATTGCTTCAGATAATGCACCTTTAAAAGTCATTTTCTTGTTAGCGTTGAATTGCTTCTTGTTAGCTACTTCAAACGCATCGAAACGCTCGTTTAATTTGTTGCTCATTTCAGCAACTTCACTTTTTACAATTTCAGATGCTTTCACTTCAATAGTGTTTGCAACGTCATTGTTTGATTTTTCGATTTTTGAATCAATTGAATTAGATATCTGATCTAATTGGTTTTTTAAATTTTCTTCCATTTTTAAGATTTTAAGGAATTTAATAAATATTTTAACACTTCTGAATCACTATGTTTTACCTCAACATTCGGCAAAGTGGTTTCAACAACCGGCTTTGTGAACTCCATAAATAATGATTTTAACTTTAAAACTTCGGCCTCAATAGCAAATCCCATATCATCGGAGATTTTGCCGTTGCGAAGTAATTTTGATAAATTGTCGTAACGCTTGGAAACCTTTTCCAAATCAACGTTTCCTTTAACGTCTAATATTTTAGCTTGGTCATTAGCTGCATAAGTAACTGCGCTAATTTCGTAAAGTTTAACTTCGCTAATTTCGCGGTAATCGCTTTTATTTTGTTTTTGAATTGGTAATATACCAACTGAATTTTCAGTTATAACGCCGCCCTTCATTAATTGAACAACGTCAATACCCAATTGCGTTTTAGGTATTTCAGCAACAAAAACAAGCCCTTTGTCATCTTCATATAGTTCAACCATCTTTCCGATTGGTTGATTCATATCGTGTTGGTATAAATATTTTACACGTTCACCATTTTCAGCAATTGTTTTTTTATAAGCGCCTTTTGAAATAATATCATTGTCGGAATCTTTGTTTCCAAAATATGATCCATAACCTTTAATTATTCCGGCCTTTTCGTCGGCATCAATTAATTCACCAACTGGCGCTGCTTTGTAAAGAATTGTATTCATAAGAAAAATTTTTGTAAA
>Ga0181387_1000352_pt1 | contig 10691 bp, 11 predicted proteins | sample 10SPOviralmetaG_FD_130119 | JGI IMG/M metagenome (GOLD analysis project Ga0181387, IMG submission 130119) | Marine viral communities from the oligotrophic San Pedro Time Series (SPOT) site, San Pedro Channel, CA, USA - 10 SPOT_SRF_2010-04-27 | ecosystem: Environmental > Aquatic > Marine > Strait...
AAGAATTTCTTTTATTACTGCAACACCTAGGAGAATATTCAGACACTATGGTATTCTTAATTTGTATAGAATCACCGAAGCATTCAGTAAAGAACATTACAATTCTTTAAAGGATTGTAATTATGTTATAAATGATACATTTGGTAATAACAATATAGAAAACATGACAGAATTATTAACAAGTGATTTGAAACCAGAAAAAGGTCAAGTATGGTATATCCCTGCTTCTAGGGAAAAAGGTTCTCATTTAGCTATGAAAGAGTTACTCATAGCAGAAGGTATAGTTGTTCTAATCATAAACGGAGAAGGATATCATTTATACTATCCTAATAGACACAGAGAAATTTACAAATCAGATACTCTATCTGAAGATTTAGGAGTTTTTTATAAAAATAATAAATTACATAAATACCCCCTAGTAATCACAGGTAAACTTTGTATATCAAGAGGTGCTACTATAACTAGTATGCACATGTTTGTATCTTATTGTGTATTACCTGATATGTCTAATAAAGACAGTCTTTACCAATTAGCAGGTAGAGTATGCGGTAACACTAAAATGTGGAGTAACTATAAACAGGTTACTATTATTTGTAACACTAAAACCCGTGACAAACTTTTTAAGATGGAAGGAAAAGTAGTTTCTCTTCTTGAAAAAAATAAAAAATTTGATAATTGTACATTTGAAGATTTCGAAATGATTAATTCTGAATCTAATAATGCAATACCTCTTAGGGGAAAGTTTAAAAATTTAAAACAACTCTTGGAATTTAAAAGTATTAGACAAAAGACTAAAACAAAATTTCACGAGTTTCTTTTAAAGAATCTTAAAGTTGTATCAAACACAGGAAATATACAAGTTCCTGATTTATTAATATCTAGGAAGATTGTAGTTAATACTGATAAAAGATTAGAAGCTATTGACAAATTTATTAGGGCTATAAGATTAGATGCACCTTGTCATCTTACTATAGAGGGTAATGAAAAAGAATACAATCTTTGGTTATTTGAAAAAGATTTTGGAAACTTTAAAAAAGGAGAATGTTTTATTTTAAGTTATAAGTAAAATGGTAGTTTATATTCTTTTTAAATGGCGTTAGCTAGGTACACGTTTTTTCTTAAGAAAAAAATATTTATTACATTTAATGTCAACACCTTTAAATACAACTATAAGTTGCAGAGAAGACATATTTGATATGGAAGGTCAGTGGTTACCAAAAGGAAACTATTATTTCTCCGTTACAAATCTGTCTTCTGGTACAGTAGAAGGACGTTTAGTAGAAAGAAGTTTTCAAGCTTCTTATAAATTTAGACCAAAAGACATAATAATGATGATGTCAAATGCTCAAGCCCGTTTAGCAAGAAGAGCTAATATTGTACATGAATATATGCCAAACGTTCCATCTCCTAGGAACACACAAACAACTAATCTCCCTAGTTTAGATGAACAACCTGTAAGATTAGTTTCAATATTGTCAGCAAGACAACCTAGAGTAGTAGCTGCAGACATTTTACCAGGTAGAGAAAATAATCGACAAAGAGAAAGCACTTCAAGAAGTTCACAAAGAAGTTCAAATGGTAATCCTATATGTACAATATGTTTGGAAGAAGTTATTGATAGTGATAATAATAAAAAAGTATTACATTGTAATCACACTTTTCACCAAAATTGTATAAATCGTTGGTTGAGAACACGTTCTCAGTGTCCTGTATGTAGAAGAAGAGTACAAAGTAGACCTAGGGGTGGGCATTTACCACAACCTACTAGGAGTACAAGGAGAAGTATACCTAGAACTAATTTGCCTAGGTCTGTAAGAAGAACTGCATATAATCATAGACAATCTACTAATAATAGTCGAAGAAGAGAATATAATAGACAATATTCTTCAAATTTTAGGATCGGTTAGATAATTGTTTTCTAAGGACTTTTTCAGATTTATAAATCCTTTTTCCTTTTCTAGTGTACGTCAAACGAATGCCTTTTTTCTTACATTTTTTCTTAATGTCAGAAGAAAGTTTTTTCTTTTTCTTTTTCTTTTTCTTTTTCTTTCCGAAATTATAAGAATAGTAGTATTGTTCATAAGGTATTTCGTAATATTTACCTAGTATTTTTTTTCCATCATTAAGATGTTTATAAGAGCCAAATGGTAATTTTATTACTATCTTATCATCATCATCTATAGTTTCAAAAATTCTTTCTTCTGTGTTATAATTGAAATATACCATATCAGTACCTGTATTAAAATATTCTTGAAATGAAAATCGGTTACCTAAATTTTCGTATGTTGTTAACTTATTATGTATTTTCTCTTCTAAAATAATAGGTATGTACTGTATAATCATTGTTTGAAGATGAGCTGGTAATCTTATATTTTTTATATCTTCCATAGTTATTTTTTGTTCGACTATCATATCTGCCATTTGTTTTGTTGAAATTTGTTGTAGACTTATCATTTAATATATATAAATATATTAAAACGTTATTATTATGTTTAAATTACCAATGGATTTACAAATAAAAATATATGAATATGACTCAACCTATAAAGATATATTTTCAAACGTATTAAAGGAACTTCATAAAGTACATTCATTTTGGTACATAAAATTTCATAATCAAGAATTGTCAAAAGATTTTTCAACAGACAAAAATATGACATACAAACAAGCTTTAGGGTTAGCTAATTATTGGAATTTTGATTTTAATAAAAACTCATACACAATCTCTTACGAAACATACTATGACCCAGTTAAGGGATACTGTGGTATTCATTCAAGAGCAGACAATGAACCTCTTAAAAACTATTTTTCTATATTGAAAGCTAGTATTAATAGTACAAAGTTCTTGTTAAAAAAAAATATTGACTTTTAATATATGGGAAACTTTGTAAGTTTAATAGTAGATATTATAAATAATATAGATACTGGCCCGACTCCAACTCCAAGTGAAACTCCAACTCCAAGTGAAACTCCGACTCCAAGTGAAACTCCGACTCCAACACAAAGAGTTTCTTCTCAGATACAAGAAATTATGTCCGGAATTAATGAAGAAGAAAAAGATGAACTTTTAGAACAAGCTCAAAATTTTGATCCTTCGGTACCTCTTCCAACTACTTCTGTTACTAACGCATTATTAGATGTTTATAATGATAATGTTGAAACTTTTGTAGGAAATTATTCTTATCTTAAAAATACCAGGACAAATAAAATGTCTCAAGGAATATTTAATAGGAATACTGATTCAATTGTTTTAGGACCAAATACATTTTCTAAATAAATATTTTATTTAATTTTATTTATTTCAAAATTAAAATATTTTTAATAATTATAATAATATGAACGTTCTACAACAACAAGTAAATCAATCCCTTATGTGCATGGTTGCAGTTTCTGTAATCTTACAATTGGTACTTCCAATGATTTTGACAATGGAACCATTGTCAGGATTCTTATCAAGCATCCCATTAGTTGGTGAAGGTGCAGCATCTGTTCTTGTATCACACAAAGACCATCAACTCGGAGGTGCTTTGGTAGTTGCTTTGATTACAATCGCAGCAGCTTTCCTTGCTCCAACTATCTGTGGTGCTGTTGGTATCTAAATCAATAATAAATTTTAATAAATATCAGTATATATACATGTATATTCTAGTATCTATTAAATGTATTTTAAAATAACATTTTCTAATTTTTCTTTTCCAACTTTTGTTCCACTTTCAAACTTCCTTGCGAAAAAACTTCCACTTTTTTGAAGTCTTGAAAAAACTTTAGGATCAATACTTTTAAAATGACAAGGAGTTTTTTTCTTATAAGAATTCATTCTACCACCAACCTTTTCAGGATTCCAACAATCAAAAGTAACAATTCCATGTTTTAAGGGAACGTTCTTTTTATGAAGAATTACTCCTGGATATATTTCTTCTGAAGCTTTTAATCCTTTTACATCAGCTTGTTTAGTTATTTCTTGAACTTTATGACGGTTATCAAATAGAACTTTTAAGGCATCTTTTCTTAAAAACATCCAGTGAGCATTTTTATTTCCTCGTTTATTAGAAAAATTAAGAATAGAAGAACTATTTCTTACATTATCATACAGTGTATAGAAATCTTTTAAAGGAATACAATTATTACTTACATAAACACTACCGAAAATATTTGAATCTTTTAAAGCTTCTTCAATTAAAATTTCATGTACAGGAAAAACATTACCCCATTTTCCACGAGTTGATGTTCTTACTACCTTGTGTTTACATTTTAAAGGAACCTGTCTTTTTCCGTCAGAAAAGTGAACAAATATAGAATAATGTTCAGGATTAACATTTTTAAAATAGTGATTCCATACTTTAGAAAAATCCATTTTATTTTTTAATTCAAAGAAAATAGCTAATTTACCTGACCTACTTGTAGGGTAACTTTTTTGTAAAGAAGGTTGAAACCCACACTGATAATCAGTCATATCTGACCAATTAGGGTTTTCAAAATCTTCTTTTTTTCTAAAAACAACGAATAATAAAATTAAGGCTATTAGTATTAGTATTTTCATTACTATTATACAAGAAAATTTTATTGCTAATTATTAATGATGAATACATATCTTCCAAAACATACAATACAAAAACCTAGTAAAGGGTGGAAATCTAAGTTAGATGAGCTAGGTTATGAAGAACTAACGGATGGTATTAAAAATTTTAATATTAAAAAAAAAGGAATTAGAGAAAAACTTAGCGAATTGAGAAGACGTAGAAATATCAAAAAAAAAGAAAAATATGGTAGCGATGAAGAAGAAGAAGAAAAAGAAAAAGAAAAAGAAAGAATATTAGCTGCTATTTCTAAAAAACATTTTGATGATTATCAAAATCAACAAAAACAAAATCCATTTTTTGATTCAGATGACGATATGGGTAGTAGTTTTGGAAAAAAACAAAAAAAAGATATTAAAGGGATGATTAAAAAAATATTATTATACGGTGGATTACCTACCTTACTAGTTGTATCATTAGGAGTTTTGAGTAATAAAAAATTTGGTAAAGGAAAAATAAAGAAAAATTTAAAGGTTAAAGTAAGTGAAAAAGAAAATAGATTTAAACAAGTTTTTGTTAAATTAGTGAAAGAAATGATACTCAAAAGAAATCAAGAACTGGATGGTATGAAAAAAGATTCAAGGGTCAATGAAATTGAATTACAAAAAAGACAAACACGTAGACAAATACAAAGAGATGCAGCTATGAGACGTCAATTAAAAATTAATAAAAGTCCTTCAAATCCCCAACAATCAGTTATAACTCCTCCTTCTAAGAAAACACTATTAGAAAAAATAAAAGAAAGACAGCAACAAAAAATACCAAGTAATAAAATTTTTATCAAGATTGATAAAGGTAATCGAGAATGGTATGTTGAAAAGGAAAACAATTCAAACTATTATATAAAAAATGGAAATATTTATAATAAAAAAGGTGGTCTTAGTAGATATGTCTACACAGAGGAAGATGGTTTAGGGTTAAGGACAAACAATCAAATTGTAGGTTTTTTTAAAACAGAAAAATTAAAAAAATAATAATTTTTTTCTAACGTTATACTATAATGGCTGATATTCCACAAGTACAACAATTAGTAAACAGTATCGAACCTTTAAGACAACTTAATAGACCTCCAATTATGATTCCAAAAATGGTTTCACAATCTGGTACAATGATGGTACTTTCATACTTTGCAATGAAAGTTATGAACATGTTACAAGACAGAGATGGTGCTGTTAGTAAACTACAATCTGGAGGTATTCCTCAAGAAAGAGCAGAAATGATATATTTTGCACATGTAATTTGTTCCGTCGCAGGTATTTTCTTTATTATTTCATCAGCAAGAGCTAGTTTTAAAGCTCAAATTGGTTTGATGTTCTTAATTGCAACATCTCTTATGGAAGCTATGACACAAAGCAACGAAGAAATGATTAAAACTATGGGAGCAGTTGGTGGTTTGGTATTGGCTCTTAATTAAATAAATATTTAGAAATGTCTCTAGAGACACCAATAAATGTTTATTATAAACTTAAAGTTACGTCTGGATTTTTATAAGTATTATCCTTTGAATGATTTTTTTGTTTTTGTGAAATTGTTATATTTTCTGTTACGTCATATTCACTATTCAACATATGCCCTTCTTCTTTTAATTTAAATCTTGAACTACTTTTATCCTCTTTAGGATTTTGTTTTAAATCAGATATTCTAAAATCGATTTTCTTAGATAGGTCAACGTCTTGAAAAGTAGAACTTGTATGTTGACTCAATAATTCATAAACTTTACCATTCTTAATAGCATCTTTTACTTCTCCTATACTGACTTTATCATTTTCTTCAATTTCATTTAAGGACATCAATACTTTTTGTAAATTACTCATATACTATTACTATTCATTTTTTTTTAAGCCAATGTCAAGGTTTTATCAACAAATCTTTCAGCTGTTATTCCTAATCCATTCCTTAGATTTTTAGAAGCATCTGGAACATGTAATGTAAGATTCATCTTTTTAACATTAAGAGTAAAAGTATCTGTATCAGTACCATCCGTAATAGTAACTGTTTTTCCATTTTCTGTTTCCCAACCTGTTCCTGTTGAAAACACATTAAATTCCTCACCAACTATTTGAATAATCATATCTGTAACTCCTGAGCTAGTTCCATTTGTTGCTAAATATAAATTATTTCCTAAAGAACGTGTACCTGATATAGTAACTTCTTCTAATACAACAACATCTCCATCTGTATATCCTGAACCTTGGTCAATAATATCAACAAAAATATCTGTATCTAAGTTTAAAGTACTAGCTCCTATATTACCTGTTTTCAAAATACTTAATTGGACCTTCATACCTGTACCTGTTCCACCAGAAACAGAATAAACTTTGTAACTAGGTCTTTCAGATGTATTTAATATATAGGAATCATCTAAAGTTTTATTCCAATTTCCAGAACCAGCAGGAACAACTGCAGCTTTTATACTTGTTTTAAATTTATCAGTCAATATTACACTAGCTACACCAGTTCCATTTGCTATACTTATAGGTGTACCACTTTGGTTACTAGCTGGAGAGTTTGTACTTGCTGTTGTAAGAAGATTAGTCATAATACCATTTGCATTTGTATTATAAACATAATTAAGATTATTCACAGTAGCTGTTTGGTTATTTAAATTTGCACCAAATGCAGAAGTTGTTACAAAAGATTCTACCTGATTAAAAGGATAATAACTTAATTTAAAAGCATCAGTTGCTGTTTGATTGTTAGTAGTTACTATTTGAACTTTACCAGCATTAATAGAAACAGTGTTAATAGTTTGTATTACACCATTAGCTTTTAATACAAATTGTTCTTTGGTAGGACTACCTGACAAAACTGTTTTATTTTTGTTCTCTCCAAAAAAAGTTGTATAATAAGTTGAATTAGTAACATAACCAAATTCTATAGTAAAAGTATTATTATTACTAAAGGTTGTCGTTAAAACTTCAGGTCTTCCTATAAGATTTCTCATCATTACATGATCAAATTCTGAAACGATTTCTACTCTTTGTGGGTCATTAGTAGAGACAGAACTTAAATCATCTTCATTAAGACCATATATGAAATCTTTAACACTATTAATAACATACTCTAGTGAATAATAAGGAGAACCTTTAATATTACCTGATGTCAAAGGATTTATTTTTTTAAGAATATTCATGTTAGTCATAGGTGTAATAGTAAATGAAAAATCTTTAGTAGCTGCTGCACTATTATTTACATTTTTAGTTTCGTATAAAAAATCATCTTCATCCGTAGGATATATTAATTCCCATACACTATTAACTGCTGGTGCTGTTTTTCCGATGAATGTACCAGTAACACTATTAGCTTCTGGATCTGATATACTGTACAATTTGTAAAATTTATTGTTGTTCTTCAGTAAAGTCCCGTAATTATGAAATCCATTAGTAGGTACTAAAGAAGAAGTAATATCTGGTACTTGTGATGCTGTACCAGTTAACTGAATAGTATGTACATAATCTCCCGAACTTGTAATAGCTACTACTGTACCAGTAGTTTGCATTCTTACACGTCCTAGTCTAGTATTTTCGTACAGTCTAAATCCACTAGTAATAACATTTGTTACATGGGTCATTGAAATTTTAGCTGAAAATTTTAATCGAATGTTGTATCTTTCTTTGGTATCATAATAGTTAATGATACTCGCACTCGTAATCATTGGTCTAGCTTTATCCGAAATATCATCAACGGTTGTATCAGAATCAACGTCAAAATTTAAAGGATACAAATCATTATAAACAGTTTTTGTTGTATGTTTTAAAACATAGTCGACAAAATTATTATTAGTAGTAGGGAAAATACCTCCTTCATTTGTGATAGCAGTCCAATCAGCTAAATTCTTCACTTCTGTTATAGTATTAAGGTATGAATCACCAGCTGTTTTAAGAAGGTGGTATTGAGAAATGTTCTTAAATATATTAAAAAGAGCTTCTTCATTAACTTCATAAGCTTTTTGATAAGTGTTTAGTAATTTCCTTCTCAGTAAAAAACTTTTATCAGAATACTTTGTCATTCCGAAGTAAAGTCTTATACCTTCTCGTAGGGGTCTTTCTGAATAAGCCATAGCTCTACTATACTGTAATTTTGGTGTTCTTATGGTTACTGTAGGAGAAGGAGCCGTACCTGTACTTACAGTCCAACCTGATACAGATGGTAATGTATTATCAAACGGGTTCGTAGTAGGACTTGAATAAAGTACATCAGTATTCAAAAGTAGTTCCCAGTTGTCTCCATTTTTCTTTAATTTGTAATTAGTATTGTAAACCCATTCTGCCCCATTTTTTACATACTCTCCGTTGGCTCCAGTTGTACCTGCTCCAGTAACAAAGAAACGATTACAGTCATAAACAACTCTATAATTATTAACAGTTGTAGTTGTAATACTTCTTGTAGTTGTATTAGTAGTTACTTCTGTATGTTTATCAACAATAAATATAACATTACCTAGGTTAGGATTAGAATTACTTTGATAATACAATACAGTAGGTGTAGCAGTTCCAGTTGGAACTGTAAAAGATAAATTTTTGGTTCCGCTTCCAGTAACTCCAGTTGTGAAAACCCCATTGTTATTACCACCAATAGATGAAGTAGTTATTATAAGGTTATTACCGTTTGTTGTATTATCGAGAAGATTAAAGACGTAAGTATTTCCTCTTACAAAAGTTAATTTTGGAGCTTCTTCAAAATCTACTGTATATTTATTGTTAAGAAGACTTATTTTATAAGTTTTTGACTGAGTTCCATAAACTGTAGTAGTATTGTCAGAATAATTATTAGTAGTAGAAGCTGAACCAAGAGCTTTTGTATTAACAGTTGTTAATTTTATTAAATATTCTTTGAAAGAAGAACTTTCTGAATTAGTCCCACCTTCGTCTCCCCATAAGTAATGACTGGAAGTTTTATAGGCAGTGCTATTTTTATATCCTCCTCCTGATTGTTGTTGTCCAAACATAACTCTTCCAAGTTGAGCGTAAGTGTAAAAAAGGTATTTACTTGGGTAATCTACTGTTACTGAAATAGCTGACGTAAAAGGTCTTCTATAATAAAGAATATAATCTGTTTGTGGAAAAGCTGTAGTATTAGCGTCCCAATTTTCTATTGACGCGTTGTATTTTGATGAAGACCAAACTTCAACTTCTTTGAAATAAAACAGATCATTACTTCTAAGTTCGTAATATTTCCAACCTCTTTTAATAGTTTTATTCCAAATATCTTGTGGAGGATATCTAACAATACCTACCAATTGATTAAGGTTTCCTTTAGCTGAGCGTGACAATTGAATACCAACGACAGCATTATTAAATTGATACATATAATCTTCATTCTTGTAAACAGTTATTAACCTGGAATCTTTAGAAAATCCAAGGAACCTGTTTGTCATAATAAATACATATACTTTATTTTTTAAATAATTTCTTCATTAAAAAATATTGTTATTGATTAAAGATGGTAGGTATGGCAGGAAAATTTAACGAAATAAGTATGAACGCTACGAAAATATTTATAGGAATTTTTATGGCTATTCATTTAATAGTCAACAGTATCATTGCTGCAATAGTTAATGGTAAAGATAGTGATAAAAATACAAAGAAAGGTTCTTTTATAGCACATACTATAGTGTCTATAATAGTATTCGTATTATTAATATTTGTTATGAAAACTGGTATCTTTCCTTTTGTAGGAAAACTCGTTAAACAAGACTTATTCAATAAAGGTTTTACAATTATTTCATTTCCTATGTTTATTCATTTAGCGGTAAGTACTACATTTACAGTGATAAGTTTTATAGAACAAGATGAAAGTAAATTAAAAAATTTATCTAATATATTTAATGGTATATCTTCACTCGCATGTTTAACTATAATTATTTTATGTTTTGTTTCAGCTGAAACATTAATGGGGATGGAAGATGAAGCAAAAAAAATGAAAGATAAAGCAAAAAAAATGAAAGAAAAAGCATTAAAACCAGTAAAAACAACAGAAGAAGTAAAAGAATTTGGAAAGCGTCAAAGAAGAAGAAACCCATCTAAAAGGAGAAAGAAGAGAAAATAATTAATTTAAAAAAAAAATATTTACTACAACCATATGAGCTTCTTAATAAACGCACCAGTATTTAGA
>Ga0181387_1000354_pt1 | contig 10676 bp, 18 predicted proteins | sample 10SPOviralmetaG_FD_130119 | JGI IMG/M metagenome (GOLD analysis project Ga0181387, IMG submission 130119) | Marine viral communities from the oligotrophic San Pedro Time Series (SPOT) site, San Pedro Channel, CA, USA - 10 SPOT_SRF_2010-04-27 | ecosystem: Environmental > Aquatic > Marine > Strait...
GCACTCGCTCAGGTGGCTTGGTCATCTTTGACGTTGACCGCAACCTTGGTGCCATTGAGGAGAAGTGGGGCACTGACCTGGAGAAAGCGCCTTGCGTTAGGTCAACTAAGAAGAACGCGGCAAAGTTTTTGTTTGTCGTTCCAGAGGAAGACCGTTTAAGGGTCGCTTCGATGAGCCACGCTGCCGCACAGCAGGAAGGCTGGGAAGTTCTTTGGGGTGCTCAGGGCGTTCTGTGCGGCGCTTACAAGGACCAGGGTGAGTACACGTTCCAGGGAGACGTGAATGCTCTTCCTGAGGCTCCTGAGTGGCTTCTTGAGCGGATGCGGGAGCAATACCGCAAGGTCAATCAGAAAGATGCTGGCCGGAAGCTGCGGGACACGCGCTTTGCTAACCGGTCCAGGGAGGAAAAGATTGCTATTGGGCGGAGTTGCCTAAGTGTTATCGAGCCTCGTGGTGCTTTTAGTGAGCGTTTTTGGTGGGAAATCGGCGCGATGCTCAACAGCGAGATGCCTAACGCGGATGGTTTGAAACTTTGGGAAGAGTGGAGCCAGCGTGATGCCGAATATTCCCATGAATGGGAGAACGGTAAAAACCCTTGTCGCGATCGATGGGCATCTGGGTTCCAGAGCCGTGGCTTGGGTTTTGGGAGCTTGATCAAGTTGGCTGATTTGGCGGACCCAGATCGCAAACGATTTCAAAGGGACGGTATTGCACAACTGGTGGAGGAGATCGACTCGTCGCCGGTGAAGTTTGTTCAGGCTTTTCTTAGTGGTGAAGAGCTGCTCGCTAGAGCTGAAGAACTAGAAAAGACTATTGAGAACCCCGCGCTACTGGATCAAGCTAAAACCGCTTTGGCCCTTGAGAGCGGACGGTCCAAGGAGGGTGCTGCGGCTATTGATCGCCTACTGGATAGCCATTTAACGTTTAAAAGAAATAATGAGTACAAGGCAAAAGATTTGAGTGAGCTGGATGAGACACCGTTTGATTACATAATTCCAGGGATAATTCCCAAACCTTGGTTGTTGTTAGTTCACGCAGATGGGGGTACTGGTAAATCCGTTATGTGCCAAACACTTTGTAAGCACATATCTCAAGGTTTACCTTTTGAGGTGTATGGCGCGTTGGTAAACGTAAAGAAGGGCCGTTGTCTTTGGCTCAATGGAGATCAGAGCGAGCGAATTGTGCGTAGGCAATTTGAGTCTATTGGAGTTACGTCAGGCGTATCGGTCGTGGGTGAGTGGGATATGCAGTGGTACAGACGTTTTTGCAAGCTTCAAGGAGGCGGTGTAGATGAAAATGGTAAGTACACTTCAGGTAAATACGATTTAATTGTTATTGACAGTTTGGATGGTTGTAATGATTCAAACCCATACGAAGAAAATAGAAGAGAGTACGCGTTACCTTTAAAACGTTTAGCTAGACGTAACTCCACTGACTTTGGGTCTTGCACCATCATTGTTATTCACCACAACAACCGTAATGGTGGGTTTAGAGGTACAAGCGCGATTAAGGCCGCTGTAGATGAAACGTGGAATATGAATAAAATAGCTGCTGATCAAACAGTGGAAATGGGTATTCCTGTTAATTCAAGATTGATCACTGTTGAAAAGTCGAGAGACGATAGAGAAGGGCACCAAATGGTGTTCAGTCTTATGGCTGACTTTACTTACAAAATTAGTGAAGTTCCTGAGTTAGAAACGTCGGTAAAATTTCCTACAGCAAATCAGCTGCTTAAAGATGTTTTGAAAATGATGCGTTCCACCCGTAAGGAAACGTGCTTGAAAGATTTGGTGGATCATCAAAGTTTGGGGGGAGAGCACAAGCGAAGAGCTTTAGAGCACATCCTCAAGAAGCTGAGCGATTCTCAACTCATCGAAGCGTGTGACGCTCCAAAGGCTCTTCCTAAGAAGAAAGGGAGAAGCCCGAAGTATTACCGAGCTTTAGGTGAGGACGCTCCAGTGCCTTTCTCAAAAAGGTCTAACGCGCGTGGGGTGTCTGAAATAACCTTAGGAAAACAGCACAACCCTTCCCCTGGAACGGATTTAAAGCACACAGAGCTTTCGGAAAAAGACGACCATCGGAAAAAGGCGGAGAAAGCCGTTCTTATTTCCGACAAACAAGTTTTCCGAAACCCCGATGTGCTTAAGAACTCTTCCAGCGCAGGCAAAGAGGCTTTTACCGACGATTATCAGTTACCTAAGGGAAATGATTCTTGGGACGCTTGGGATTGACCAAGTAGCACAACAACATTGCCTGTGCTAGTTTCGAGACGGATCTAGCCAAGTGACGGGAAAGTGCGGCTAGGCACTTTCCCTGCACAGATCCGCTGTACTTCCCTACACGACCCATGCCTACCAATCGTATTCCAAGAATCACGTATGACGACAGCACTAAACGGTGGGTAACGCCGCCTGAGTGGCACGAGTGGGAATTTATAGTTAATCCTGACAGTTACCCTGACCCAGATTTTACAGTTTTTAAAGATGAATACGACTATGCCTTAAAGAACGAAAGGGGCATTTTGTATAGATACAATAATCATATGCTTGGAGCTAAAATAGAGTATAGGAAAGACGATGGCAAATCACATATAAGAACAATTACCCCTAAAACCTACCAATATTTTTTATTCTGTCGTGCTGCTGTAACGCTTATAAATGAACCTCAAAGGTACAGACCAGCTTTGGAAGGTGCCTTAAATGGAGGATTAGTCGTGGGGTACGCAAACATGTGTACGATTAAAGATCTAATTCCACCTAATACTATTAAAAAGGAAGAAACAGAAAAAATGTATAATAATTTAGAACATAAAAAACGATTAATTTCTCAAGAGTTCGGTGCTCTTATGGCGCGAACTTTTAACGTTACATCTGGTTTGCTGTTGCACAACAGTGGTAAACAGTATGAATTAAAAATAGACCCGCGTAAAGACAAATATGCTCTGTGCCCTAGCTGCCAAGCAATCTACACACAATTAACGAGAGAAATTGTTGAGGCAGACACGTCGGAGCACAGGATAGCTTTACAAAAACTGATAAAACAGATTGAGTATGATGAGCACAAGCGCGAGCATGGTTGACCACACTATACAGTGTGCTACTGTATTTAAAGTTAGCACACTCTTGTGACTGAAAAGCAAATCCGAGCCAGCATAAAGACTGCTCATCACTACGGTGGTGAGTTCTTTAGTAAGCTAGCTGAAGCGGCACTGCTAGCTGATCCCCGTAATCGCTCCAGGGTTCTGGCTGCGTTTCCAGAGATCGTGTCTAAATATGGACCCGGTAGTGCCTTTTACAACGAGTACCTTTAATGAAGGAAATTACAGTCCGCGTCCCCGAAGAATTTTTAGCCCAGGTAGATAAAGAAGCCGGGTTTAAACATGTGTCTAGGGCGCAGCTTATACGAGATAGACTTGCTCCAAAACAAACTAAAGACGTGGGGAATTACAGCCCCCAAGACTTTCACACTTTGGTAAGCCTAGTTAGGCGCAGAGTAGGTAACGGCTTAGATATAAGGCAGCTAGAGAACGTTGTTGCCATTGTTTTTAATGAACTGGCTTCTTAGTTATGTAGCACGCTGGTGTTTTAACCAACGCCACAAGTCTATTAGGAGATACCCCAGCGTGAGAAGCAACGTTCAGTTTATTTACTGCAAAATAGAGCCTACGCATGAAGGCGAGATAGACGCTTTAGCGTTGGCACGTTTTACAAGTTATGACCCAGATAACAGGGCTCTGGCTGTGGAACAAGTGACGTACCAGGATGATGAAGATGGTTATGACCAATTTCAAGCTCAGGTTACGTCTGCTCTAAGTTTCGGTATTGATGTCGCTGTGATAAGCCCGCACGATTTAGACTATTTCCCGCTAGTAGAGCGCATTACGTGTAAGTAGTGTGCTACACTGCTAAAGCCGCACGACGCTACACATGTCTGCTCAAGTCTTTCACGGAATCCAGCATCTCGACAAGATCGAGACTGCCGCATCAGTTTGCTTTGACACTGAAACGCTCCAGCTACAGCCTGAGCGTGGGAAGTTGAGGCTGTTGCAGCTTGGCTCTGGTGCTCGTAATACTGTTGTCCTAATTGATTGCTTTGAACTTGATAAAAGCGAGTGGGTTAAGTTGCGCCGCTTCTTCGGCAGTCCAGTCCGATACTGGCTTGCCCATAACGCTGTATTTGATCTTGGGTGGTTGCAAGAGCACGACATCTATCCGCATGGGTGGGTGCGTTGCTCCATGCTGGCCAGCCGACTTCTCACAAACGGGATGCCTTTTCCGAAGCACGGACTTGCGAACGTCGTCAAGCGTTATCTAGACACAGAGCTTTCTAAGGAGCAACAAAGATCTGACTGGAGCGGTGCTTTATCTAACGAACAGTTGGACTATGCAGCTAATGATGTTGTTGCTTTGATGAACTTAGATGAGATATTAGATCATAAAATAAGAATAAATAGACTTACAAAAGCGTATTCCCTGGAGTGTCGTGCCCTACCTGCTATGGCTCAGATGTGGCGCACAGGTTTACCCTGGAACGCTGCTAATTTGCAACAACGTAAGGAAGATTATCAGGTAGATATAAAAGCTTTAGAGAAAGACTTTATCCTTCAGCTGGATTATGCTCTTCCTGAGGGCAAAAAGTTACCTAGAGACGAAGACGATACTTTTAATTTACGTGCCAAGGATGAGGGTAAGATTCGCGACGGTAGTAAAAAATACAGAGGTTTCAACTTAAACAGCCCAAAGCAACTGCTGGAAAAATTAGGTGATCTTTTAGGTGAGACACCTAAAGACGCAAACGGTAAACCTAGTGCTTCACGACAGGCTTTACGAGCCTATGCCGCAGACCATGAGGTTATTCAAATTTATTTGGAGTGGAAAAGGGCAGACAAGCGCCGTCAAATGATTAACTCCATTCAAGAGAAAATGGATGCTGATGGTTTTGTACGTGCCAGTTACATGCAGCTTGGTGCGGAATCGGGGAGGATGTCCTGTATTAAACCTAATAACCAGCAAATACCTCGTGATCCACAGTTTCGTGGGTGCGTAGAAGCGCCGGAAGGTTACCTCTTAGTAGATGCTGATTTTGGTCAGATGGAGCTAAGACTTGCGGCTGCTATTGCGGGTGATGAACGGATGATTTCTGCGTTCCAGCGGGGTGAAGATCTTCACACTGTTACCTCTGAAACTATCGGATGTAGTAGGCAAATAGCTAAGTCCGCAAACTTTGGTTTGCTTTACGGTTCAGGTGCAAAAGGGCTGCGTAACTATGCCGGTGGCTCAGGCATCACCATGACGGTTGAGCGTGCTGCTGAAATTCGTAATGGCTGGCTAGACGCTTTTGCTGGGATTGGCAGATGGCAAAAAGAAATGGCAAAGGAGTCCCAGGACACTTCAGGTAATAAATGGGCTGAGACCAGGATTCCGGTTTCTGATATGCGGCGGTATTTACAAGGTGATATGAACCGGTTGACTGTTCGGTGCAATACACCGATCCAGGGAGCTGGTGCGGCCATCCTTAAATGCGCCCTTGGCAAGCTTTGGCCCTTGGTTTATGAGGCAGGTGAACAGACAGTGCGTATTGCAGCCGCAGTTCATGACGAAATTTTGTTGCTGGTGCGTGAAGATGCTGCTGAAGAGTGGGCCGCTCGCCTAAAACAAGTGATGGAGGAGGCTGAAGCTAAGTGGTTGGGAGACATCCCCGCATTGGCTGAGGTTTCTATCGGTAAAACTTGGATGGAGACCCACTGATGATTCGCGTTTACTGCACAGACAAAGGATGGCTCTCTTCTTGTAATGGCACAGTAGTATATTACAAGAATTTGCAAGAGGCTATGGATGCCGCTTACAGGAAGGCAAATAGTGATGGAGCGCCTGAAAACAGCGATACGCACCGCTACTACGGGTGACCTTCAACGGGCTGCCATGTTTTTAGAAGGAGCAAGAAAAGTACGAGCAGGCTGTACGAACCAGCGTGCTCAAGCTCGTCATGCTCAAGCAACTGCCTGGAAAAAGAAAACCGATTCTTCTATTACATGGTAGTATAGTTGGAATAATCTAGGCAGTATGGCTCTTCGACACGGCAATAAAACTTACTTTCAAATACTGCTAGATCCCCATCGAGCAGAAATGATCCAAGAAGCCGCAGCAAAAGAAGACAAGAGAGCTACAGCTTGGATAAGAGAAGCCATTTATTCTGAGTTAAAAAGATCTAGTCCTACTTCCGTGTATAACGAAGCAATGGCAAAAGATCAAGCAGAATGGAGGCAATCTATTCGTAAACGTGTTGAAGGACGTATTAAACAAAAAGATTGAGATGCGGTATATCTTAAAATCGTGCCAGGATAAAGCTCTGTACTTGGCAGCCTTTTACAGAAACCCTAAGCAGGTTTGTTTGTTTACTTCTTTTTTAGAAGATGCTTGTAGCTATAAAAATAAAAGTATGGCTTTAGATGCTGCACAACACCTAAAAAATTTGTTTGGTATTGACGCAGAACTACTGAACTCATTTGAAAATGAAACGTAAAATGGAATCTATCGACACCAAACTTCGCCTTCTTCAAAACGCCAACGATCTTAGAGCTTTCAAACTCCATGAACGCAGGATCGCTCGGCTCTATAACGAATCTCAAAATCTCGACAGAGCTCGATGGATCGCTTTTACTCAAGGCAGGTCAACTGAGCGTCCATCTCAGAGATCCTGGTGACTGCTTGATTGAGTAGCTTGCGCTGATGCCAGTTCTGACGTACCAAAGCCGCACATAAGCCTTGGACCTCTTCGATGTCCTCAGTGTTGTAAATGGAGCGAACTGACCGTTCCATCATCAGCTCTTCATGGAGGCTCTGTTCTGCGATCATCCAGTCCATTGCTGTGCTCCACCGACTTCAGGATTTTGCGTTCCTCAGAGTAAGGACGCTTAGCTCGAATGTAGTCATGGACAGCAGGAGCTAACCACTCTTGTGGCGGCCAGCAGTTATCCCAATTGACCGGCTTAGCACAATTGACAACAACCGTTGACCACAAGGCAATCACATAACTCCACAGCCAGTACAGACCCATTAGGCAGCAACAGACGGCATAACCCGCAGATGGTTGTTGTAATTGCCTGTTACTGCATAGGTGGCTGCTGGAACGTCACTCATGCGATGAAAAACCATTTGGCCAATCTTCAGACTGGGATACAGATGCAACCCGTGATAACGCCTTTCGTTCTTCAGCTCTAACGTCAACTTGCTTCCGTGCCAACCTGGATCGCACCAACCAGCAAGGCAGTTATTAAAGCCCTCTCTGGCGCGGCTTGACTTCAAAACGAACTGAGCCGAAATATTGTCAGGCAGATTAAACGTCTCAATCGTTTCGGCTAGTACAAATTCACTAGGAGCTAAGTAGTAAGGGTCTTCCTCTGTCCGGTCTGAGATGTCAATCTCAATCAACTTACGGCGATCTGAAACCTCAATCATCAGCCGATGGCCTAAGCGCACATCTAAGCTTGCTGGATTCAATAGCTCTGGAGTGAAAGGCCAAACCATCTGATGGCTGTCGCACAAAGCCCTAATTTCGTGGTCGCAGAGAACCGCCATACAAGCCAATCAAAATGCCAGCTTACTCATCGTCAACCAGAATCACCCAACCGGTGCTAGGGCCTTCAACTTCCCAACGCTGCTTAAAGGCTTGCCGTGAAATCTTGGCATTCCTCCCGCCATATCGTCCTGAATGACCTCCGCGCTCAATATCTGGCAAGCCTCTTGGGTCATGGACGGTCCAATCATCTCTATTGAAACCGACCGCCACAAGCCAATGGCCGCAACCATAAGAGTCACACATTGGTGGCTCACCTCTGCTCATGTCACCGTGATGCAAAAATCCCAAGGCGATAGGTCTCCCAGCGGCTAATTCTGCTTCAACCAAGCTCCCATCAGCGTCTTGCCTAAATTCAGCATGTAGCCCTAAGGACCTTAAGGCTTGAATTTGAGCTGTAATGCTTGTTGTATCGCCAAACCGCTCCCGGATCCTGTTGTATTCATCATCGGTTTTCACTTTTCCATAAAAAGCGCTTATCATTGCTAAAGAGCTGCTGAAACATTCCCTGTAGCCCCTGCCGCTTTTGTTATCTAGTTGGTGAAAATAAGGCACGTGAGTCTGCTGCGCTATTCCACTAGCTTTCCAAGCCTCAAACCAAGCTGCATCTTCTCTCAGCAGCTCTTCAGGCAAAGAATCCTCCAGCTCAGAAATTGCTGCTAGCTGATGGGGCGTTCCCCTGAAATGAGCAAAGAATGGCAGCAGCGTCAGCACCATAAAAAAGCGATTCATTTACTCAACGCCGGTCTAGGGCATTCCGGGTGCTGAGACAAGCCTGAATGCCAACCGGCGAGAAACAGAAAACCTCCGCTTCCAATGACCACAGCGGCCAAAGTCCCCAAAACAAAAAACCCGCTGACTAACACCCAAGCGGGATCAGCTTTCATTTTTCGATCCTTGCTTCAGGGAACAGGTTCTTGCTCACATACTCACAAACTTGGTCATCAATTGTGTTGTCCGTGGTCTTGACGTAAGCCTGAAGAAGATCAAGAACCAGAACTTTAACCGCCTTGCTCTTAAGGAACGAGAACAGAATTGGACGAACTAAGAACAGCATGGAAGTTTGGCTATTAATCAGATTCTAATGAAGGTCCGAGTGTCCCTCAATCCTTGCTACTGAACGCTCCAGGTCACTAAGCCTCCCGAAAATTTCCCGATCTCTTGCCATCATGTCGGTATGGAGCAAATCCATTCGTGTGGCTAAATTATCCATAGCTGACGTGAGCCTCACTAACGACTCACGGCCTGCTTGGTTTTGACTGTTGGCACGGACGATCCCCAGACCAGCCACACCCACTGACGCTCCAGCAACAGCCGCTAAAACTTCAACCACCGCTCGACCAAACGCTTCGACTAATCATGGCAGATCCAAAGGACAATGAAGAAAAAGACGGGTTTTCAACGGCAGACCTTGTTAAGGTCTCTGTTTTGATTTGGAGCGCAACGTTGCTAACCGTTTCATATTTAGGGATTTTCCCTCAAATGAAAATGGATAATACGTTCGTGGCAAGCCTTTTAACCGGTGCAATGGCAAGTTTTGGTATAGAACGTAAATCCGCTAATCAACAAAAGAAAGCACCACCTAAGGTAGAAACGCCTACCAACGCGCCTTCTTCAAAATGAAACGGTTTGCTCTCCTGGCAATTGCGCTGTCCTTGGCCCCAGCAGCCCATGCTGATCTGACTCATAAGATTCAGTCGAGCGTCCAGCTGCAAGTTGGTGGAGCGATGACTACCGCAGATCGGATTGGTTCGACATTTTCGATCAGTGGCTCCGGTGTTGACACCACAGATTCAACCACCGCCGACACCATCTCTACAGGAGCAATTACCTCAGGCGTTTACGCTCCAGGCACTATTGCTGCAACACAGGAAACCGCTGGCAATGCTTTTAGTTTCAGCCAGTCTTACGTTCAAGCCGATGCCATTCCAACGTCTGTTGTAACAACTGGCGAAGTGGCAAACTTTGGCAGCTTGCAATCTACTGCTGGTGGAACGGCTGGCAGCCTTGCCGGAACGATCTCAACAGCAGGAGTCATGACAGTAACGGCAGGATCAGAAAACACTTTGGCGATTGGACAGTTTGTCACCGAGTTGAGCATTGACTAATGCGGCTTTTGTTGTTGCTTTTACTGTTTGCCCCGGCCGCAAAAGCTGTTCCAGTGGTGCCCAATTTTTCAACTGGCTCAATGACGACACACACAGAAACAACCAGTAACGTTACTGAAACAATTGTGAGCGAGTCCTACGAAACAGGCTGGCAATATTCTGTTAGTGGCACCAACATTGAGCCTGCAAACGGGGCCAGCCTCACACCAGGAACAACTACGGTCAACGGATGGTCAGCCCTCGACGTAAACAACAAGCCCAATTGGTCAATAGTCGACCCTGGTGGAGCGTTTCAGCTTCTCGAAACTTACTCTTCTCCAGGCTTGTCAAACGTAACCACAATCCAGCGGGTCACGGAGATAAATCAAATTACCGACACTATTTCTACCTTCTCGCAATAGTCCTAGCCGCTCCAGCAAACGCGGAAACGATTGGCGGCGTTTCAGCTACGGCCGCTCCTTCAGCCACAAGTTCCGGGTCAGTTATTAATCAAGCTACGATGATTGCGCCTAGTTCTAATTTTAGCAATGATTTTGGCAACGGAATACGTTGCTCTGGCCCTCAATTAATTGTCACTCCATATGTCAATCGATCCAAAAGCTGGCAACTTCCTTTCCAGAGCATGTTTAACGAGCCTGTATATGATCTCTCTGATCGGGATGATAATGGGATACTCGATAATCCTGGATCCGTCTTATATGAGATGCCAACGAGAACGGGTCAAAAAGATAGCCACAACTGGAGTGGCGGACTTTCGATGCAGGTAACCATCCCATTAGATGGTGGTCTACAAGCACGATGCAAAGCGATGGCTGACGCCAACATCAAACTGCATCAGCAAAACGTAGAAACGCGAAGATTAGAATACGAAATCGCAAGACTTAAGAACTGCGGGGAACTAAAGCTAAAAGGCATTGAGTTTCACCCTAAGTCGCCTTATTTTGCTGTCTGTGCTGACGTAGTAATCAAACCCAAGCCAGGGCAAGTCCTACA
>Ga0181387_1000355_pt1 | contig 10673 bp, 18 predicted proteins | sample 10SPOviralmetaG_FD_130119 | JGI IMG/M metagenome (GOLD analysis project Ga0181387, IMG submission 130119) | Marine viral communities from the oligotrophic San Pedro Time Series (SPOT) site, San Pedro Channel, CA, USA - 10 SPOT_SRF_2010-04-27 | ecosystem: Environmental > Aquatic > Marine > Strait...
TAAAAGATTACTTGTATTAATATTTAGAGTCCTGCTCAGCTAATTAATTTTGCTATATCAGGTGAAAGTTTTTATCTTAAAAACGTTGTTCAAGAATAAAGAGGTCTTAAAAATTTATATATAACTACCCAATAAAATACTGTAACCATTGTTATTATTACAGCTTTTTTAAATGTTGGTACTTTACTCTCAAAGAAAAACGCTAGTGCAAGAGTTATAAATACATTTTCTATTATGTCTTCTATTACAACACCGTAGCCTTTTTCTAATTTATCTTCCATTTATTAAGTAATAAATAGTTTAAATTATTATTTAATAATATGGTATAATTTTAGGAAATTATGACAATTTAGTCAAATAAGGCCTTTTATAATACCACATATCAACGTGTCCTTTGATTAAATTTTTTTTTTCAAATGAAAATCGTTCAAATAAAGCATCTGCGTTATTAAGATATTCAAGAGTATAAGGTTCTCCGTCGAGCATAAGTTTAGATGGTTTATAGTCTGTGCAAATGTCTACAAATATAACCTTTTTCTTAGAAATTCTAAGAGCATTCTTGATTATATTGACCTGACCTTCACGCGGAATCTCATGAAACGCAAACATACACGTTACCGTGTCATATTGATTATTCTCGCCGAATGTTTCGGCGTTTCCAAAAATATAATTACTACCCGGATTGAACAAATTTGCACATCTAATCATTGGAAAAGAAGTATCTACGCCTGTGTTTCCAGGTTTTGTAGAAAAACCAGTTCCGCAACAAATGTCTACTACATTTCCATCTATTTCGTCATACACTTTTTTTCTAATATCAAGACCGCGGTAAGCTTTTTCGTCTATAAATTTTGTAATAACAGGACTTGCTAAGGCGTGTATATTTCCTAGAAATCCTGTATTTCCTAGATTATGTATAGATGGATTATACCAGTAAGGACCCTGAAATGAAAGAATAAATGGAACTGTAATTGTAATTGTAAATACAGAAATCATATACTACATAATAATATAAGCTTTTAAATATATTTATTAATTACATTGGGACATAAATAAGAATCTTTACAAACTTTTCTAGTATTTCCTAGTTCATTTGCTGTATAATCTATTCCCTTTAATACATTAGTTTTTCTTTCTTTTTCAGTCGCGCCTCTTTTAATATTATTCATAAATTTGCTAAAAATTTTATTTGCACAATAAGTCCTAATGTCTTTACATGTTATATTAGTTTGAACTTTTGTTTTTAAGAAATCATTCAAATCAGTAGAATGTATTCTATTAGAATTTATATCATAAAATAAGTATGGACCTTTTATTCTAAGAACCCTGTTTATAAAACATATACTGCCGTGATTACTTACTACTTTGTTATGTAAGATGCCCTTTTTACCTATAAAAGACAATGTATTGTTCTTAAAATGAGATTTAAGTAAAGTACATATTCCATAAGTCCCGTTTTCTTTTTTATAACTATCATTTCCTACGCGTATACACAAATTTTCCATGAGTTTAATTGCGTTTGCTATTACACACTCTCTTGAAAGATCTTTTTTTGCGATGTAGTGTTTTATTATCCTGGAATACTTATTATAATCAAATGAATTCATTTTATTAAATTTATTTTTTTTAGATTTTTCTACAAAGTCTTTGTTGTAAATGTACTGTTTTCTATCTTTAGAATCGTAACCAGTTGCCTGTATTTTAGCTTTAGACGATTTGTCTATTTTAACATTAGACCACATTGGGGGTATTTTAAGACTTTTAATTCGAGGAATATCATCTTTTGTAGCTCCTTTATAGCCAAATTTATTATTTACAAAGTGCCTAGTTATATAAGACATTTAAATTAAATGTATATTTTAATATGTTATTTAAAGCATAAAATTATACAAATTATAATGACTTATAGATATTTACTATGTGGATTTATTCTATTTTTACAATTATATATAAAGATATTATAAATATCTGATTAAATGGCGAATTGGGACATTTTGCTTTTAGATAAATCTGGATCGATGATGCAAAATAAAAAAGATCTAATTGAAGGGTTTAATGAACTTGTAAATGAACAGAAGAAAGAAGGATCCGATAATTTATTTACAGTTTTTACATTTAATAATGAAGTTGAACTGTTTAAAGAAGATAAATTTGAAAATTTTGAAAAAATTGATAATACAGACATAATCACAAAAGGATCAACAGCCTTGTACGATGCGATTGGAAACGCTTATGATATGATTCTTGAAAATAAAATGTACAGAAATATTACACTAACTGTTATAACAGATGGACAAGAAAACAGTAGTAAATTTTACACAATTGATACATTAAATGACAAAAAGAAACAAATTGATGAAAATTTTACAATTAAAATGGTATTTATAGGGGCTGATATATCATGCATAACTGGAGAAAATATTACATTACATGCGTCTCAGAGTGTTGATTGCAGAGGAGATATACACAGAGCTCTTAGAATTGCGTCTAGAACAATGTCTAGTCAACGCGACGGTAGAGAATATATACCAGAAGAATCTATTTCACAAGGAGTAAATCCAGTAACTCCCCTGGTTATGAAAAGAAGCAGATCTTGTAATTCTGGAGATCCGCCAAAAGTTAAAAGATGTAGATCTATATGCAAACATTAAATATCAGTAATATTTGATAATACCCTGAATGTATTATGGTTTATAGTAACAAACACTTCTTTTTTATTTTGCATTAATTTCATTATTCTTTTTTCTTGTTTTTTGAATTTTTTAGTCTTTCTTCTTGATCTACGATCTTCTTCCATGACTAACATTTCAAAATGTACATCATTATATTCATTCTCTGTTTCGTCAAACGAGTCTTCTTCTTTTTCTTCCGATATTATTTTTCTACAAAAAGGACATTCGTTTTTAATGAGTTTATCATGACAATTTGTACAAATAAAATGTATACAAGGAAGGAAATCAATACACTCTATGGTCTTACTATCCATGCATATACCGCATTCAAACAGCAGCACAGAAGTTGCTTCAGAATCCATTTAATTAAACTAAATTTATTTATTTTAATTAAAAATGATGTATATAAAACCTAATGTTTATAACTCCCAGGAGTTTGTGATTAATTATTTAAATTAATAACTAACATTTCCATTTAAGATTACAATTTGTGCAAGTTACATATGTAGTCATTGGTTCATCTGCGCTTCTAGTTTGCATCTGATAATAGACTGTTTTCATCGACTTACATCTATTACACTTGAACATTCCATCTTCTTGAACTTCTTGTTTAACTATCACTTGATTAAGATTCTTTGTTCTTAAGACTTCCCAAACATCTGGATTAAGTTCCTCTCTTGTTAATTTAACTATTGTGTACGCTTCTAAAACGCCGTCTTTTATTTTTTCCCTCAAGACAGTGGCATTTGTTGTATAACTGATATTAGCTAAGATTCGTCTTGCGTTAGTTGAATATTTCTTAAGAAAATTTGAATCAGACCATTTTAGAGGATACCCCTTTTCTTTGCAAAATTCAATAGCAGAATTAAAAACACCTTTTTCCATATTTAAAATTATAACGTTGTTTACTTCTAGGTGCATATATTTTGCAGCGTTCTTTTTAAACACTTCGCGACGAAAAGCCATTTTCACAATCTTAATTATAATTTAAACTTTTAATATAATTAATTTTGTGTAATTTTTTAATGTTTCTTGCTTAAAAAAAATATTTTGAATAAATAAATGACAGAAGAAGATAAAAAGTCTGAATCTAATTTATATGGTTACTTATTAGCAGCATCTGCTGTTATTGTGTTTTTAGTCTTGGTTTATCTAATTTTCTTCAGGAGTCAGAGTGATATTCTTGATTTTTTTGGAGATTTATTTACATTTAACCTTCTTAGTGAGTAAATTATAATTAAAAAAAATATTTATATACAATTAAATGGCCGAAAAAGAAGAAAAGAGCTCTATGGATTACTTACCAATTGTAATCGGAATTTTATTTATTGTAGTTGCTATTTATCTATTTATACCCGGAAGCGAAAGTTCAAGCCCAAGTTTCCAACCAATAAATTTATTTGGAGCACCTGAATACAATATAGCAAGTGCTTTTGGAATAGCAAAATGATTGCAAAAAATAAAGTATTTAAAAATAAAACTTATTAACTTTATAAAATGATTAAGCGACTGTTTTTCAATGAGGCTTTTAATCAGGCACTGAAGTCTGATATGAATTTTAATCACGGTTGTGTCGTAGTCTACAGGGGAAAGATAATTGGAAAAGGCTACAATACATATATTAATTCTAATTGCTATGATAAAGTCTCTTTGCACGCAGAAGTAAGCGCCATAAATGATTCACTTAAGAAAATTTCTGCAGAAGAACTTAAGAAATGCGAACTCATCGTAATTAGAGTTAATAAAATCGGCGATTGTCTTAATTCAAAACCTTGCTGTAATTGTACAAATTATATTAATAAGTTCTGCATTAAGAAAGTTTTTCACTCTTAAAGAAACATATATTCAACATTAGATAAAGGCCCGCCATGACACTTAAATTTGATAAAAATGGTTTATACTTCAATGGTATCGTATAAAATATAAGAGTAGCGAGTAATGTAAATAAAATTAACATGTATGTACCAATTGACGCAATCATTGGGTCATTATTAAATGTACCATATAGAACCATCCCAGATGCTAAAAGTTCATATATACCAGCTGATAAAACTATAATCTGCGAAATATCATTTGGTAATCCAGTTTTAATAGAAAATCGAGACATCTCTGATGTCCCCAAAGATACTGTTTTATCAAAACCTGATATTATAAACATGAGCACAATTAAAAAAACAGACACTTGTGTAATTATTTGCATTTAAAATTAGTACATATTTTAAATTTGAATATAATTAAGCTTCCACTCGGATTCGAACCGGGGTCAGTAGATTCAAAGTCTACTGTCATAACCGCTAGACTATGGAAGCTTGATTATATTATACTTTAAAATCAGTGTAAAGGTAAAAATAACTTAATCCTAGATAATAATATACTATTATTCAAAACCTTGTCCAATAATAAAACATATTTAATTTAAATATTTTAGCACCTCCGGGTTATGAGCCCGAAGCTCTAATTCATCTGAGCTAAAGTGCTAAGTATAATTAATATACTCCTCCAACCGGGTTCGAACCGGTGGCCTTGCGGTTAACAGCCGCACGCTCTGACCAACTGAGCTATGGAGGAGTATATTAATTAAATACTTTCGGTTGGATTCGAACCAACATCTTCTATGTGTATGCGTAGACACTTTGCCATTTAAGCTACAAAAGTATTTAATTAACGTATTTTTTGGTTCTCCGAAGAGAACACGTTTAGTTTGAATGTGTTATCATCTCACTTATAATTTTAGACAATGGTTTATTAGAACTCAAAATTTTTCTTGATTATCCATCACGTTTTGGATAAACTCTAAATGTTCAATATCGTCCATCTTAATTATGAATTGATTAATTCTTTAAATCATTTACTCTACATCTTCGACTTCTTCTCCAGCCTCATCTTCGGAGTCTACAATTGCATATCCAGAAAGCTTATTACTCTTATAAATCTTTGCTTGGAGTAGCTTGTAACCCACGCCATATTGGGTCTTGCCTACAAACCATACACCGGTAGACTGGACAAGGCATACAGCTTCGCAACCCCTGGGAATCGCAGACGTATTCACGTTTCCATCTGAGTCTACAATTTCAATAGGCTTCTTGTTCTCATCATAAAGAACAAACTGAGGAACTCCATTCTTATCAAATGGAAGCTTCACCTTGAGAGTAGAAGGCCACTTAGGATCCTTTGGAAACTTTTCTGCAGACTTATAAAACTCACCTACGAGTTCTGCACTTAGCTTCTTTCCAAACCAGGTAGTGTGTTCTTGCGGATGCATCTTTGCCTTCTCGTCAATTGATCGGATATTCTTCGTGAATAGCTGAAGCTGTTCATTCTGCGTCTCGGCGTTAGCCATTGATACAGAAATATGATACTTTACTGGACCGCCGTTTTCTGGCTTAGATGAATCAATACCAAATGGAATACGAACTCGGCATGTTTGTAGAATAAAAGCACCGTGGCGCTCACTTCCAGCTGGATTGTAATTTACAAGAACACTCTGCCCACCTAGTTTATTCTGTTTGGGTGGCAAAAAGTTAATCGCGTCAGTCTCAAATTCATTCGGCAGTACAATCGTGTGGGCCATTACGTTTTCTTTGATACTATTATATACAGAATGTCTTTAAGTTAATTAATTTTGTGTAATTTTTAAGGTAAAAATAAAATGTATAAAATGTATATCAATGTACATAATTTTATCAATAGTAATTATTGTAATATTATTAGAACTTTACATCTTTACAAAATCTATAATTCCGGACTTCAAATCAGAAGAAAAAGTCAAAAAATCAGTGAATATATCTACACAGTTTGATAAAAATAAATTCAATAAATATTCTGTGATAGGTGATAAAAAAATAAATCACGGCCCCGGTAAAATAATGATTTTAGATGATAATAATATATTTATAAACACAGATAATTATAACACACTTATGAAAAAAAAATTGATATACAATATAACAACACCTTTTGAACTAGAAATTTTAAATGTAAGTGTTTCAAGTGAAAATATAATTTATTATTATATAAGTAATGAATAGTTAGGATAATGGACATTAGAACTATATTTCCTAAATATTCTCATTATCAAACAATTATAATATTACATGGGATGAATCAAGATATAGAAGATATACTGTACATCGTTAATAAAATTAAGTCTAAAAAGATAGGTACAAAATTTATAATTCCAATTGCTAAGAAAATGAAAATAGAATGGCCAGATGGGAAAACAGAAGAATGTATATCTTGGTATAACTATTTTACTAGATACGATAATTTAATTAAACACGATATAATAAACTTTTTAGAATTTAATGAAAACACTGATAAAATTGTACATATAATAAATGAAGAAAGTAAAATAATATCTCCAGAAATGATATCACTTATTGGTATATCTCAGGGAGGTACTATTTGTATTAATGCGGCTTTAAAACTTAAATTCAAAATAAAGAATATTAAATGCATCGATACAATATTTTTACACACTTATTATAAATATAAAAAAGCACCAGGCCAGCATTTTCAGGTTTTACAATCTAAAAAAGATGAAATATACAATCCGTCTTTTCAAAATCAATGTTATTCTTTATTAAGATCTTATAATAATACAGTTAAAATACAAACACGCGATAATTTTCATTGTGAAAACACAGATTCTATAATAAGATACATTTTAAAAACAATGTAAAAATTACTAAAAAATAATTAATTTAAAAAAAGCTGTTTTATACATTAGTGTACACAAACTGTGTGAAGATGGATTACGACAGTGATTGCTCTGATACTTACGCCGAACTTTCAGATGAAATTATTGCAGAACTCAGGCAGAATTCTCAACTTGCTAGTATTTCTTTATTTAAAGAGTCTATCTCAAAAGAAGCAGAATTTACAGGGATAAAAAACATTTCTTCATATGAAATATTAACTATCTTTTCAAATCCCGAAAAAACTCGTTCAAAGAGTAATCTTACAGAATATCAATTGGAACTTTTTCAAGACATTTGTAATGAAATTTTTGACAAAATTTATCCAGATGAATACTATAACAGGGTATCAGAACAAATATTCTCGCGAATTTATGTTTAAAATATTTTTGATTTCATAGATGGATTTTTTTTATAAAATGTTTCTATTTTATTTGCCTCAGATGAAATTAAAACAGTAGATAAACCAGACTTTTCTGATAAATAAACAAGTGTGAATTTTTTGTCATTCATTTGTTTAGCTATGTAATAAAGTATACCATATAATTCTTTATCTTTTAATGGAGTACTTAGGTAGTCTTTAAGATCACGTTTAATTTTGTTAAGTCTTTTTGTTATTCCTTCGGGAATTTGAATATCACTTGTAGAACCTATTGGTATTGATATATATTTTTCAAAAGCTGTACCACTAAATATATCTTTCATTACAAAATTGTAAGAATAAGCTTCTCCTATTTGTATGTCAAACATAGATACCAACTTTTGAATATTAATTTGAAGTTTATTATATACCATTGGATAATAAATAGACCACAGTGCAAGAGCTTGTTTTTCTTTACCTCTTAAATCAGGTTTAATTTTAATTATGTTGTACCACATAGAAAGAATTTCATTTTTAACCCTGTCGAAAACAATTGGATTATATTTTCCAAAAAGAGAATCTAATATATCATTCATTTTTTTTAAATTGTTACTAATTCTTAATTCTTCTGGGTCGCTATTAGCCCATGTATTCATCTTAGAAAGATCTCTTTTAACTTCTTTTCCATCTTTTATAATAGTTACAAATGTTGTACCTGGTTCTATAAATGTACCCTTTGAAAAATTGATTTCTTGTTTATAAGTTTTAAATGGATTAAAAGTAACAGATGTATCCGTTGCTCCACATTCCTGGCAAATTCGCTCATGGTTAGAATAAAGAAGAGAACTTGATTTGCAAAGTTTACAAGTATCGCGGCTCGTAGATGAAATATCAATTGGTTCTGTTTTGATATCTTCTTTTATAAAACCCTGTCTCTGAAGACAGTTTATTAAATATTGTCTGCGATCTTTTACATTTTTGAGATTATCAATTTTCCTTTTAAGAAGTAATGCCGTAAGTTGTTTTGACATTTACATTATAGAAATATTTTAATTCAATCTGTTTAAATTAAAATATTTATATTAGCTATTTTTATACAATTTATGCAGTTGGGTCTATATTAACTATAAGTTTCATTGAACGAATATTTCTTCCAACACCTGTGGCGGCGGTGGTCTCCGATATTCGAAGAATAGACTTAAGGGCAAAAAATTTTGTTATCAAATTCGCTAATGCTTTAGAAGTTTCATTATCAATTTCATTTGCCACGGTTCCGACAATTGAGCTTTCAAAGTTAGTGGACGACGATGCCGGATTACCTTTCTCAACTATCTGAAGATTAAAACTTATCCCATGTGCACCGGGTCCATGTACACCGCCCGACGCGTCCAGTGCGAGTGGCGAGTTATCGCCTCCGGCTTGGACGATGTTGCTCTCAATTTCAGATGCATCTGTTACAGCATCAAATTTAAATATTAGATCAGAAAAGGCAGTGGTTGTCATTTAACATTTAAAAATATTTTTTTTTTAAATTTTAAATTTTAAATTTTAAATAATACTAAATGTACGACCTAATCGTAGAAGCCGTTGTAGTAGGCGTCATGACTGTTATTTTTGGTAACATAACCGGAATTTTAATAGGTCCTTTATTTAAGGTAGATCTTCCAAAAGTTTGCAGCACGTGGAATAAATTTTATACAATGGAAATTACTTTATTCTTTACAGGTGTTTTTATTCATTTATTTTGTGAATTTTCGGGCATAAATAAATGGTACTGTAAAAACGGGTTTGCATGTATTAGATAATAAAGTATGAAATCTTATAATATTTAACAATAAAGAGCCCATGCGGGGGATCGAACCCCGAACCTTGGGATTAGAAGTCCCACGCGCTATCCAATTGCGCCACATGGGCTCTTTATTGTTTTAATCAATGTTCTTAATCATACTTTTAAAAAACTCTGGTACAGATTCTACATTTTTAACTAAAGACGGACACAAATTGTTGACTTTTTCTTGATCTATATATTTACACCCTAAATGTAACCAATTTATGTATTTATTTGCATAAACTACTGTAGTTTGTTCTCCTAAATTATTTACGTTATAATTATAATACATCGCTAAGATGTAATTATATTTATTTCCTCTGTATTTTTTACAGACTTTATTTATAGCACTTTTTAAGCACTCTTTGGATTGCGGACTGCGCGCTTCTTCGGAGGAGGATTTGTTGGCTCCTTTGGGGCATCTTCTACAGTGTCTGCATCTGGTACGACATCTGGTACGACATCTGGCTTCACAGGGGCTTCTACCGAATTTGTTAGAGCCTTCTTTTCCTTCTCCGACATTGGATAATGAGGCTTTAGATAACGCTGAATGTTGAAAAAAGTTACAGGCTGATCTGGATCACGAAGAAGAGCCTTTAGACGCGCGCCTGCGTCAGAACCTTCTAGAAGAATGAAGCGGCGATTCTCTGGATTCTGAAGATTGTTATCCTTAATGAATGCATTAATAGTAGCAGTTACTTCCTGACGCGAATGTTCAGTATCCGGTTCAAAACCAAGAAACTTACACAGTTCATTAGAAATGGCAACTGGCTTCTGTAGAGCAGAAGGACGCTTTGGTGCATCCGGGTCTGCGTCTGCAACGGGAGACTTACGGGAACGCTTGGAACGAGAGGACTTATTAACTTCCTTCTGAAGAACCTTCATACGAGCGCTAAGACTCTTGTGTGTATCCATAAGAGTATTGAAATCCTTAATAAGAAGATCGAACTTTTCGGTGGTGGTTGCAACTGGCTCCTCGGTGGTTGACATTTTATAATTAATAATAATGCTTTTCTTTAAGTACATTTACGGGTTGTAATATTATAAAATAATTAAAAGAAATAAAACATTTAAATCAAATGTCGATCTTGGAGGATTTTATAACTCGGGTTGCA
>Ga0181387_1000365_pt1 | contig 10505 bp, 9 predicted proteins | sample 10SPOviralmetaG_FD_130119 | JGI IMG/M metagenome (GOLD analysis project Ga0181387, IMG submission 130119) | Marine viral communities from the oligotrophic San Pedro Time Series (SPOT) site, San Pedro Channel, CA, USA - 10 SPOT_SRF_2010-04-27 | ecosystem: Environmental > Aquatic > Marine > Strait...
ACACAATTTTATTTTTTTCTAAAGCTTGTTTTGTTTGTTCTATTAACTCATCCATTGGAGCCTTGCCTCCACCTGAAACTGATTGATATGTTGAAACAACTATTCTTTTAATCTTAAATAAATCATGCAACGGCTTTAATGCTATGACTAGTTGAGCTGTTGAGCAATTTGGATTTGCAATAATATTTTTTTTAATATCATTTAGATGGTCTGAGTTTACCTGGGGCACTATTAAAGGAACATCTGGGTCCATTCTGTAAAAACTTGAATTATCAATTACCAAAGAATGCTTAGCTGCAATTTCAGCAAAATCTTCTGAAATTTTTCCCCCAGCCGCAAAAAAAGTAATTTTTACTTTTGAAAAATCAAAAGTCTCTAAATCAATTACCTCATTCTCTTTCCCATTAAAATTAATTTTAGATCCAGCGCTTCTTGATGATGCTAATAAATATAAATTATCTATTGCTAGTTCTTTCTTTTCTAGAACTTCCAATATTTTTCTACCAACATTACCAGTGGCTCCAACGATAGCTATATTCATGATTTTGTTGAAGTTTATACTAAATGAAAGGCAAATCGCAAACGTTTCCATTGCAAATTTTGCCGTTTATCTCTGCTTTAACACTTTGAGATACTTCCCAATGAGGTTTTTTCATCATAGCTATACCAATAACTTTTCCAAAATGTGGGGAATAGCATGCTGACCTCAATTCTCCAATAATATTATCACCATCATCTTTTAGATCTAATGATCCTGATAAACTAACTTCTTTGGCATCAAATTTAATACCCATAAGTTTTTTTTTAATTCCTTCTAATTTAACTTTTTTTAGTTCTTCTTTTCCTAAAAAATTGATTTCACTATCTAATGAAACATATTGATCAAAACCACATTCAAGAGGATTGTCATTATTATCAAAATCATTTCCGTACGAAAGCAGCCCACTTTCAATTCTTTCAATTAAATTTGGGCAACCTGGTTTAACATTAAATTCTTCTCCAACCTCAAATAGGTGGTCATACAATCTCTGTCCTGATTGTGTATTTTGAACATACACCTCAAATCCGCCTTGTTTAGACCATCCAGATCTAGCAATTAAATGTTTTGCTCCTTCAAAATCAAAATAATTAAAACCAAAAAATTTTAATTCTTTAATTATTTTTCCAAATACCTTCTCCATTAAATCAAAAGATTTAGGACCTTGAACAGCAATAATATCAACAACTGGTTCAATAATTTTAACATCAAATTTATGTCCAGATGCTAAACCTTTTGCAAAAAAAATTACATCTGAGTCAGCAATTGATATCCACCATTTATCTTCTGCTAACTTTAAAACTACTGGATCATTAACTAAATTTCCTGAGTCATCAATAATTGGACAATAATAACATCTGCCAATTTTTGATTTTGATAAATCTCTACAAGTCATTAGTTGAACAAGTTTTGCAGAATCTTTTCCTTGAATTTCAACTTGTCTTTCAGCTGCTACATCCCAAACTTGAACATCTTTTTTCAGATGCTCATAAGAGTCTGCTATAGATCCAAACGCAGCAGGTAAAAGCATATGATTATAAACTGTATAAGCTGTTACACCCTGTTTTTCTATTCTAGAAGTATAAGGGGTGCCTCTAAGTCTTCTAGATTTTGCTATTGAATAATTTTTCATTTTTGTAAAAATTCCAAAACCTTTTCTCGCATTTCAAAAGCTTTTTCAATCATAATCATATGACCACACCCATCAATTATATGAGTTGTTGAGCTATCAACCATATTTGCGAATTTTTTTCCGATCTCAATGTTAACCATTTTATCTAATGAGCCAAAAACAAACATTGTAGGACAATCAATTGTTTTGACAGCATTAGAACCATTTACATAATTGTTGCAGGCAACAAGATCTACTCCTAATATTTCACTAATATCTCTTGGAGATTGGATTATTCTTTTTATAGGGTTTCCACCTATAAATTTTTTTGAACCTTCATAACACCACTTCATCATTAGTTTGACAGCATCCGTATCCCCATTTTCCGCTAACTCTATTAAGTCTTTATTTACAGGCATTTTATAAGATCCACCCATAAAAACTAATTTTTTCAATCTACTTCCATATTTATTTGAGTATTCAAGCATCTCCAAACATCCTTGGGAGTGACCAACCAAAATTACTTTCTCTAATTTTAATTTAATAAATACTTTTTCTAACCAGTCTGCAATCTCTTCAATTGTGTGAAGACATGGGCCCTCTGAATTACCATGTCCAGGCAAATCAATTGATAATACATTAAAGTTTTTGGTTGAAAAAAATTGTTCAACTAAAGACCAAACAATATGAGAAAGGCCACTACCATGAAGAAAAATAATAGTTTCTTTTTTATGATCTAATTCTCGTCCAGCATTTGATGCATGAACACTTTTATTTTCTAGTTCGAATATCAAATAAATTCCTAAAACTGTTTTCTTAATTCAAATTTCTGAATTTTTCCTGTTGATGTTTTTGGTAATTCACAGAAAATAACCTTTTTAGGTACTTTAAATCCTGCTAGGGTTTCTTTACAAAAGTCTATTAATTCTTTTTCAGTAGCTGGTTTATCTTGAACCATTTCTATAAATGCACAAGGAACTTCTCCCCATTTTTCATCAGGTTTTGCAACTACTGCAGCAATGGATACTGACGGATGTTTTGCAAGTGTATTTTCAATTTCAATAGATGAAATATTTTCGCCTCCAGAAATAATAATATCTTTTGATCTATCCTGTATCTTAACATATCCATCTGGGTGCATTACCGCTAAATCACCAGTATGGAACCAGCCACCCGCCATCGCTTTTTCAGTTGCAGTTTTATCCTTGAAGTACCCTTTCATTACAACATTTCCTCTGATCATAATTTCACCAATGGTTTTTCCATCTTGCGGAACTTCTTTCATTGTTTCAGGATCCATTACTGTTACTCCTTCAGTATTTGGATATCTAACACCTTGTCTTGCTTTAATTTCGTTCTGTTTATCTTCATCAAAACTATTCCACTCATCATTCCAAGAACATTGAGTAACGTGCCCATAAGTTTCTGTTAAGCCGTAAACATGCATTACCTCAAAACCAAGATCTTTCATTTTTTTAAAAATTATACTAGGTGGAGGAGCTCCTGCTGTTAACACATAAACCTTGTTTTTAAGTTTTTTTCGATCAGCTTCTGGTGCTCCTGTGATCATGTTTAATATAATTGGGGCACCACCAAAATGAGTTACATTATACTTATCTATTAGTTCAAATATTTTTTTAACATCTATATTTCTTAGACAAACAGTTCTTCCATTCAGCATTGGGACGGTCCAAGGATAACACCAACCATTACAGTGAAACATTGGAACAATTGTTAAGAAATTTAACCTATTTGGCATATTCCAAGCAACTGAACTTCCAGTAGACATTAAATATGCGCCTCTATGATGATAAACAACTCCCTTTGGATTTCCAGTTGTTCCTGAAGTGTAGCTTAAGGATATAGCTTGCCATTCATCTTCTGGCATTTGCCAATCATAATTTTCGTCACCTGTGTTTAAAAAATCTTCATATTCTAAATCACCAATTTTTTCTAACTTCGACTGATCAGCATGTTTATCATTTATGTCAATGACAATAATTTTTTTATTAATCTTTTTTAAAGCTTTTTTTACTTCTATATGAAGCTGTCTATCTACAACTAACACTTTGGCTTCACTGTGATCTAAAATATAAGCAATAGTGTTTGCATCCAATCTAATATTAATAGTATTTAACACTCCACCAGTCATTGGAACTGAATAATGTGCCTCAAAAATTTCAGGAGTATTAAATGCTAAAAATGAAACTGTGTCTCCTTTACTAATTCCAATTTTTGATAATGCACTCGCAAATTTTACAGCTCTTTTATAGACTTCAATCCATGTGTATTTTCTATCCTCATAAACTATTGCTTCATAATTAGGGTAAACATCTTTAGCTCGTTCTAAAAATGTTAATGGAGAAAGAGGAATATGGTTAGCTTTATTTTTATCTAAATTTTTATCGTAACTGCTCATTATTAATTAAATTTAAAATTCATTATATTTGAGCTTCCAGATATTGCAGATTTATAATGCAATTCAGCTCTTGGTAGCACTTTATCAAAATAAAATTTAGCTGTGTTTATTTTATCTTCATAAAATTCTTTGTTATTTTCATAATCACCAAAACTTACTTCTAATACCTTAATCCATGAATACGCTATTGACACATAGCCAAGCGTTTTTAAATAATCATTTGCTGCCGCACTTACATCATCTTTTTCAATTTTAGTTTTATCATCAATCCAGCCTGTAAATTTATGCAAAATATCTAAGTAATAATTTAATTCTTTAGTATATGATTTCACCTTTTCATTTTTGCTATCACACTCACCTTTAACCATATCTAAAAATTTTTGAATTATATTTCCATTTTTGTTTGAAAGTTTTCGAAATACTAAATCAGCTGCTTGAACTGAATTTGTTCCTTCATAAATTGGCGTAATTCGATTATCTCTGTATAATTGCTCAATTCCTTGGTCTTTCGTATATCCATAACCTCCATGAATTTGCATAGCATCATTGGTTATTTCCATTGCTAAATCAGTAAATAATGACTTTACTACAGGGGTCATCAGTGAAACATAATCGGAAGCTTCCTGTTTAATTTTTTCGTCCGGATGATAAAGACTGACCTCTGTTTGTTGTGAAAGCCAAAAACAGAGGGCTCTTTCTCCCTCAATTATAGATTTCATATTTAATAGTGATTTTCTGATGTCAGCATGTTCAATTATAAAATCTGCACCATTAGTTGACTTTGTATTATTAGTTTTTCCTTGTTTTCTCTCTTTAGCGTAAGCCAGTGAGTTTTGGTATGCAATTTCTGAGATACCTAAACCTTGAATACCAACAACAATTCTTTCCAAATTCATCATGGTAAACATTGCATTCAAACCTTTGTCTTTGGATCCAATCATATAACCTGTTGCGTCATCAAAATTTAAGACACATGTAGCAGAACCTTTGATGCCCATTTTACTTTCGATTGATCCTGTTGATATTCCATTTCTTTGTCCAATTGTCCCATCTTCATTTACAATAAATTTTGGAACTAAGAATAAACTTATACCTCTAGTTCCTGCAGGCGAATCTGTAGATCTCGCTAAAACTAAATGAATAATATTTTCAGTTAAATCATGATCTCCTGAGGTAATAAATATTTTTTGACCACTAATTTTATAGGTACCATCAGATTGTTGAGCAGCTTTTGTTTTTAATAAACCCAAATCTGTTCCACATACTGGCTCAGTTAAACACATCGTACCGCTCCATTTTCCTTCAACTATTTTTGGTAAATATTTTTCTTTAATTTCTTCAGGCGCATGATGATTAATACAATTGTAAGCACCAATACTTAATTCACTATATAATTTGAAAGATAGACTTGCTGATGAAAGCATTTCATCAAAGAACGCACTAACTGTTTTAGGCATGCCTTGTCCACCATATTTAGGGTCACACGACAGTGATGTCCAGCCATCTTCAATATACTTTTGGTAAGCTTCTTTGTATCCTGGAGGTGTTCTAACCACTCCATTTTCTAAGACAGCAGGATTTTCATCTCCAATCTTTGCAAGAGGTAAAATTAAATTTTGATTAATTTTTGCTGCTTCTTCTAAGATATCTTTAACTAGATCTGAACTTACTTCATTATATTTTTCTAGTTCATTATAGTTTTTATTATCTCTTAATTTTTCAAAAAGAAATAACATGTCTTCAACAGGGGCAGTATAACTTGGCATTCGGGAACCTTAGAATAATTCTAGAATTATTGCAATTTTGAAATTATCGCATCACCCATTTCAGAAGTTGATGTCTCTTTCATACCTTCTGATAAAGTATCTTTTGTTCTAAGACCGTCATTTAGTACTTCTTGAACTGCTTTTTCTAAAGCATCTGCTTCATTATCAAGATCTAATGAATATCTAAGGGCCATTGCAAAGCTTAATATGGATGCAATCGGATTTGCTATGCCTTTACCTGCAATATCTGGTGCTGATCCATGAATAGGTTCATACATAGCTCTCATTTCACCATCTTTATTTTTTGCACCTAATGATGCAGATGGCAGAAGCCCTAAAGAACCTGTAAGCATTGAAGCTTGATCTGATAACATATCTCCAAATAGATTATCAGTTACTATCACATCAAATTGTTTTGGGTTTCTCAAAAGCTGCATTGCACAATTATCAGCAAGCATATGGCTTAACTCTACATCTTTATACTCTTTATCATGAAGTTCTTGAACTTCTTCTTTCCAAAGTTGTCCAGCCTCCATAACATTTGATTTTTCACATGATGTAACTTTGTTTGATCTTTTTTTGGCTAAATCAAAGGCAACTCTTGCTACCCTTGTAATTTCACTAGTTGTATATGTATGAGTATTAATTCCTTTTCTCTCACCATTATCAATTGGTTTAATTCCTCTTGGCTCACCAAAATATATTCCACCTGTCAATTCTCTTACTATCATTATATCCAAGCCTGATACAATTTCTGGCTTCAATGTGGATGCATCAACTAATTGTTCAAAACAAATAGCAGGTCTCAAATTAGCAAATAATTTTAATTCTTTTCTAAGTTTTAATAATGCTCTTTCAGGTTTTTTTGAAAATTCTAAATTATCCCACTTAGGACCTCCAACAGCACCAAGCATAACCACTTCACTTTCTAAAGCTTTATAAAATACTTCATCGGTTATAGGTGTCCCATGTTTGTCATACGAACAACCACCAGCTAAATCTTCATCTATTTCAAAATCTAAAGATTTGTTATCATTAAACCAATTAATAATTTTTTTTACTTCTGCAATAACTTCTGGGCCAATACCATCACCTGGTAATAAAAGTATTTTTCTTTTTTTAACTTTAATCATTAAAAATCCATGGTTTTTTATCTTTTAGATTTGTCTCAAAATTTTTAATTTTATCTGACTTTTTTAAAGATAGAGCAATATCGTCTAGTCCTTCAAGTAAACATTTTTTCTTAAATGGATCTACATCAAACTTAATTTCGTTATTTCCATAAAATATTTTTTCATCATTTAAATCAACTGAAATTTCTTCTTTTCTATTTGCATATTCTGATAATTCTTTAATTTTTTCTTCTTCTAGAATTATGGGTAAAATTCCATTTTTAAAACAATTACTGTAAAATATATCTGCATAACTAGAACTAATTACACACGTTATCCCAAAATCCAATAAAGCCCAAGGTGCGTGCTCTCTAGAAGAACCACATCCAAAATTTTTACCTGCAATTAAAATTTTTGAATTATTGTAAGGGTTTTGATTTAAAACAAAGTCACTGATTTCTTTACCTTGATCATCATATCTCATTTCAAAGAATAAATTTTTTCCAAGTCCAGTTCTTTTAATTGTCTTTAAAAATTGTTTTGGAATGATCATGTCTGTATCAATATTTACTATAGGTAAATATGCTGGCACACTTTTTAATGTATTAAATTTTTGCATTAGTTTTGATACTTCCTCACATCATCTAGGCTTCCAGATATTGCTGCTGCTGCTGCCATACCAGGACTAACTAAATGAGTTCTGCCACCTCTTCCTTGTCGTCCTTCAAAATTTCTGTTTGAAGTCGAAGCACATCTTTCTTCAGGTTTTAATTTATCAGCATTCATTGCTAAACACATTGAGCAACCTGGTTCTCTCCATTCAAAACCAGAATTAACAAATATTTTATCTAGACCTTCTTGTTCAGCTTGCTCTTTTACTAAACCAGAGCCTGGAACAACCATTGCATTTACATGTGAAGATATTTTTTTATCTTTTAGAATTTTAGCTGCTTCTCTTAGGTCTTCTATTCTGCCATTTGTACAACTTCCAATAAATACCTTATCTATTTTAATATCTTTGGCTGCCATATTTGGTTTTAAACCCATATATTTTAAAGCTCTTTCAATAGAGTTCTTTTTATCCTCATCACTTTCACTTTGAGGATTTGGAACTTTATCATCTATTGTAATTACATCTTGAGGAGAAGTCCCCCAAGTAATCATTGGTAAGATTTCATTCGCATTTAAATTTAACTCTTGATCAAAACTTGCATCTGCATCAGTTTTAAGAGTGTTCCAATAATTTAAAGCTTTATCCCAATTATCTCCTTTTGGAGACATAGGTTTTCCTTTTAAATAATTAAATATTTTTTCATCTGGTGCTATTAAGCCTGCTCTTGCTCCACCTTCTATTGTCATATTGCAAATGGTCATTCTTTGCTCAACACTCAAAGATCTAATTAAATCACCAGCATATTCTATGACAGAACCTGTTCCACCAGCTGTTCCTATTTTTCCAATAATTTGAAGTATTACATCTTTTGATGTTACTCCTAGAGGTAATTGACCATTAACATTTATTCTAAAATTTTTTGCTTTCTTTTGAACTAGTGTTTGTGTTGCTAATACATGTTCAACCTCTGATGTTCCAATACCAAATGCTAAAGAACCAAAAGCACCATGTGTTGCTGTATGACTATCGCCGCAAACTATTACTGTTCCAGGTTGAGTAAAACCTTGTTCAGGTCCTATTATATGAACTATCCCTTGACGTTTGTCGTTCATTCCAAAAAGCTGAACACCAAATTCTTTACAATTAGCCTCTAATGTATCAACTTGTATTTTTGACTCTGCATCCGCTATTCCTTTTGTTCTATCTGTTGTAGGTACATTATGATCAGCTACAGCTAAAGTTAAATTAGGGTGTCTAACTTTTCTATTTGAATTTCTTAAACCTTCAAAAGCTTGTGGACTTGTAACCTCATGAACTAGATGTCTATCTACAAATAATAACGCTGTACCATCATCTTGTTGATCAACCAAGTGATCATTCCAAATTTTATCGTAAAGAGTAGTGGACATTGAAAAAAAAATTATTTTTTTTCTGAAGGGCTTTCTGATTTTTGTTTTTCTTTTGGAGCCTCTGCTGCTGGCGCTACTTCTTTTGGAGCCTCTGCTGCTGACGCTACATTCTCTTCAGTTACTGTTTCTGGTTTAACATCAACATCTATTCCAATTTTTTTTCTTATCTTCTCTGCAATTCTTGCTGATTTACCAGTTCTGTCTCTTAAGTAGTATAATTTTGCTCTTCTTACTTTTCCTGATCTTATTACTTTAATTGTATCTATTAGTGTTCCATATAATGGAAAAGTTCTCTCTACACCTTCTCCAAAAGAAATTTTTCTAACTGTAAATGATGAATTTAAATCTCTACTTTTTTTAGCAATACAAACACCTTCGAAGTACTGGATTCTTTCTTTTTTACCCTCAGTAATTCTAACACCAACTTTTACAACATCTCCAGGATAGAAATCTGGAATTTTTTTCTCTGATAATATTTTTTTTACGTTATGTTGGTTTATTTCTTCAATTGTTTTCATATCAATGTTTATCAAGTTAATTCTTCTTATATTTTTGCCATAAATCTGGTCTTCGGACGCGTGTTATAGCCTCTGATTGAGATAAACGCCAGTCTTTAATTTTACTGTGATCCCCTGATAATAAGACCTCTGGGACACCTTTTTCTTCCCAAATTTGAGGTTTTGTATACTGTGGATACTCCAATAATCCATTTTCAAAACTCTCGTCGGATTTAGAATTTTCATTTCCCAAAACTCCAGGCAAAAGTCTCAATATACTATCCATCACAACAAATGCTGCTGTTTCACCTCCAGACAAGATATAATCTCCAACGCTTACTTCTTCTATATTTCTAGTAGTAAGTACTCTTTCATCAACGCCTTCAAAATGTCCACAAATAAAAGACACTGATTTTTCGTTTGATAATTCTTGAGCATATTTTTGATCAAATTTTTTTCCTTTAGGCGACAAATAGATCACTCTCTCACCTTGTATCTTATTCTGATCTAAAGATTTTGCTAAGACATCTGCTTTTAAAAGCATCCCAGAGCCACCTCCGTAAGGGGTATCATCAACCGTTTTGTGTTTATCTTCAGCTGCATCTCTGATGTTTACAATATTTAAGTTCCATAGCTTTTTAGATAAAGCTTTTCCATATAGGCCTTTTGATAAAGGCCCAGGAAAAATTTCTGGATAAAGTGTAAACACTTGAGCTTGCCACATAAATAATATCTAAATTATTTTTTTTCCTCTTTAGGAGCTTCTGCTGCTGGTGCTTCTGCTGCTGGTGCTGCTTCTGCTTTAGGAGCTTCTGCTGCTGGTGCTTCTGCTGCTGGTGCTGCTTCTGCTTTAGGAGCTTCTGCTGCTGGTGCTGCTTCTGCTTTAGGAGCTGCTGGAGTTTCCTCACCTTCTTTTTTTCTTTCTTTTTTAGGAACTGCTTTTTGTGGATTATTTCCATTTGCAGGCATTGGCATTAATTCATTTTCACCTAAAATTCTTGCAACTCTTGTTGTTGGTTGAGCACCTTGACCTAACCAAT
>Ga0181387_1000367_pt1 | contig 10478 bp, 13 predicted proteins | sample 10SPOviralmetaG_FD_130119 | JGI IMG/M metagenome (GOLD analysis project Ga0181387, IMG submission 130119) | Marine viral communities from the oligotrophic San Pedro Time Series (SPOT) site, San Pedro Channel, CA, USA - 10 SPOT_SRF_2010-04-27 | ecosystem: Environmental > Aquatic > Marine > Strait...
ATGAGACAAACCTAAATCAATTTATTATTTATTTTTTCTTTCGCATAGCACGAAGGGCAGCCATTTTCTTTTTCATAGCAGCAGAACCTTTCCCACCAGACTTTTTAACAGGTCTAGATTTAGATGTATGTGTTGCTCCAGTATGAACGGTGCCATCTTTCATCGTATGCGTTTTCATCATTTTTTTTCCAGGACACATTATATTATTCCTAAATATTTAAATACTCACCAAAGTATGAAAGAACGATCTTACAATCACAGGCTGTGCTGAAATAGTTGGTGAATCAGTTTCAATAAGAGTTGTGAATTTGGTGTTTCTTAAAGAAGAAACGGCGTTAAAAGGTGTGCCCACAATGAAGCCTTCATTGCCGTGGAGATAATGTGGTTGAGCTCCAGAATGTCCAGCATAACGAAGTGACTTAACACCTCTGTCTAACATATCAGACACTTCATCAATCGTATAAGAAATAAACCGATTCTGTGTGTCAGAAAACAAAAATTTAATGTTATTAATATTCGGCATCTTCTGGAGCTGATATGTATTTTCTTTTGCTGATGATTCATCAGTTTGCTTCAAGAAAGACATAGCCACACCCAAAACGGCGTCAGATGGCACTCTCGCCTGAAAAGAAGCATTTTGAGAGTTCATTGTTGATTTGATTGAAACAAAAGAATTCATCAAAATCTTAACATTCGCTCCATCTTCAGGAACAGTAGTATATCTAAGTTTAAGATTTTTCACTTCATACGACATTGTTCCGTCGCAATCAAGTCCAAAAAGGAAGTGGTTTGATCTAGCAAAATTAATGGAAACTCTAATGTATCCATATTTGTTAAATGAATAATCACCTCCAGTCATACGATTAAGACACATATTTGGCTTAAGGCAAAAAGGTGCTTCGCTAGTAAGAACAGCCGCCGCTCCAGTAGCTTGTTTATTTGAGGCAGCAACCGCTTCTAAAACATAAACACCATTTGCGTCCACCGCTCCACGACCCTCAGCAACCATATCGGCACGACAGAAATCTTCCGCCATCATAGATGATGATGCCAACATCTTCGCATAAACTGGATATTGATTTAAATTTTCTATCTGTGACATAGATTGGACATCGGTGGAAACAGATTCAATCATTCCGTGGAAACCAATTTGATTATCCAATCTAAAATCATCTACTAGAGTTTTTTCAACTCCATTCTTTTTTACAACTATAGTTCCTTCCAATCTAAGGGAGTTTTTTAAATATTTTCTACCTTCACCAGTAAGGATGAAATCAGCGGTGTTAAATTCGCTAAATGAGTTAGAAGCATTCGCCGTTTCGCTTTCTACTGTATGATACTGAATATTTGCCATTTATAAATTAATCATTTATTTTAATTTACTAAATAATTAATTAAAAAGATATGTGAATTAGTTTGTAATTGTTTTGTTAAAGTGATTTAACCTGCTCAAAAAACATATTCATTCTTCCAGTGAAAGTCCGTCCAGCGGTAAGAGTGACTTCTAAATCCAAAAGCTGAATCGCTGATGAAAGTGGGACTGGAAATTGAATAGATTTAACATCTAAATATGACCCCGCTTGTCCCTGTCGCTGGTTATCTGTTTGGAGTTGCTCGTTGTTATCTTTTAATTGTTCTCCACGGTTCATAGCACTTTTTCTCAACATATCAATATGTTCTGCCGACCCATATTCAACATCCCTAGTTGATAAACTCTCGTTGTTAATTGCTACTCTGTATGTGCTAACAAAATCGTGTGAATAAATGGGCGATGGAAACATAACTACACAGTTTATGGTGTTAGGCGGTATCTGATAACTTCTTTGAATCTGGTTTGTTCCAGCCGCAATGTTATCTTCAAGCAAGTGATATTCACTATAATCTAATGAATCAGCCCCACTTCCATCAACAACAGAACAAACTAAATCCTGCGAATCACAGGCAAACGTAACTGTTGGAGTAGCAACTGACTGAATTGAACATACCGAATATTGCTCGGTCGCTGCCAACTGAATATTTACGTTGGTTGTATCTAAATTAAGAATTAATTTACCCTTGTCTCCAGCAACTGTTTGACTTCCATCGTTGTGAACAATAGATAAAATTTTATGAGTTCTAGTGAATCCTCCTGCTACTACAGCAGCTCCCGCTGTAATACTCACTTTTTGCGAGACCCAAAATGGTGAGTCCTTTACACTTGTATATTTAGCAGTTGTCTGAACTGATGTAACATCAAGTGTCTGTCCTCCAGGAACAGGAGCAGCAGGAATATTATCTAAAGCACCCAATAAAGGCAAAGTTGCTTCAAGTTTTTGATTTTGAGTCCAAGGTGCTCCACCTGCGACAAAGTTGGCTCTGTAAGCAATCCGTCCACCATTTTCCTCACACATTTCCGTTTCAATATGAATATCTAATCTTCCCATTTTAGATGAATCATAATTTCTTACTTTTCCAAAGTTTACTAAATCTTTAAGATAAATTTTTACACCTAAATTCTTCTGCTGAGAAGGAACTGAACCAATACCATTCAATTCAGCAAGGTTTCCCAATTCAAACTGATTTATTGTTTGACGAGAACCGCCCAGCGAAGTTGTTTCATCACGACGATCTTCTTCACTTGAACTGTAAGCAGAGAGATTGCCACGAATCACTCTAACATTTCTACAGGCAGCAACTCTTCCACGCATAGAGGAAACCATCTCAACATTCTTCACCATAACTGCTCCTGTTTTATTTACAGCAGTTGTATAAGTAAGACGATTAGCAGCATCGGCAGCAGCAGGTTGTGATTCTTGAATCTCTGCTGTTCCAGCAAAAATACCAGTGCTATCACCTGACACCGAATTATGAACTGCTCCTGAACCATCCGCAAAAATACCACGAATGCTTAAATCAATATATGCTTTTGATAAATCATACACTCCTGAATTTTCTGGAATAGTAAAATCAAGCAGTTTTTTTGTGCCGTTGGCACCCAGATCTAATTCACCTTGTTTACTTGAATAACGTACAATATTCGCCATTTATAAAAACTCCTAATATAATATTATTTGTTTTTATTCGCACTTTACTTTTATGCCCCAATTTGAGTAGAGATGTTTGTACCTGCTTTCGCCATCGCTGTTTGAACTTTTTGATGTGGGTGGATAAAAAATGAACCTACTAAAGCAGCAACGCCAATAACAGCTGTAAGTGGCGCTAATTCAGGATCTGCTTCTGTAGCATCGGCATCGTCTTCTTCAATACTTCGTGTAATTTTTTTACCGTCTTGTTCCGCTTGATTTCTAGCATTCGCATCATCGGCGGCAGAAGTATCATTTCCAGGATTTGGAGCATTCGCCATATCTTCACCACTTGTACGTGGAGGAGGAGGCGCAGTATCTTCTTCTTCAGTTTTAGGAACATCTTCTTGATTTGGAGCAGCACCTTCTTGACGTTGTGTGCTTTCTTCCTCTGCTTGAGGGTTAGATGCTCCACTACTTCTAGGAGCATTTGGATTTACAGGATTAGAAAATTCGTCGTCAGGACGTTCAACTTCTCCAGGTAACAATCCATACGTTCTTGCTCCAGGAATTCTAGCAGCACTTTCAAAACTTGTTAAATTTTGATCTGTAGTCATTGCTGTATTCTGTGGTGATGTATGCCCTTTGAAAAATCTACTATAATCGCCGAATCTATCATTTATTGCTCCCTTGATATCTTTTGATAATTTTCCTAAAGCTCCACCAGCACTAGAAACTCCATCGCCCAATTGTCCTAAAACTCCTCTTACATCAGCTTCGCTAAAACTAAGAGCGTTTCCTGCTTCCCTTACACCAGCAGCAAGTTTATCGTGTAATAAAAACTGACTTGTATCTGATAATACGTGTTGTCCCAATTGTTTTGGATCATTTAATACATCAGCATATTGTGCTAGTGTGCTTTCTTTTGCTTGTCCCGCCATTGATAAAGCAGTATTTTGATAACTTTGATAATCTAAGTCTCCCATTTAATATAAACATTTAAAAAAAAGGACTCAATTTTCTAAAAGAGGTTGTAGATTTAAAATTTCCATTGGAATATCAATAGTCATACTAGGTTTACAATTTTTACAAAACGTTTTTTTTATATAAGATTCTACTTTACTAGTTAATAAATCTGATATTGTCTGAATTTCCATTGGATATTCACAGTGCTCCATACTTAATAAATCATTCTCTGCTTGAATCAAACCCCACCAACTAAGTATTTCAATTTGATGATTCTGTAGTTTTCGTTTTAAATATTCTAATTCTTCGTCTTTCTTATCTACAATGTCTTTCATCTGTGCTGACATATCTATTAGCATTTGTTCACTTGTATTTTTTTCTTCATTTGTTGGAGTTAGAGGGTCTTCGTTAATTGACATAATATATTTTATGTTAATATTATATATATGAAAACTAAACACAGAATCCTAAAGGTAAAAGACAAAACGGACAAAAACGTAATTGAATTGGGGGATTTATTTAATGTTAATTTTAGACTGTTGCTTGTCTCTAAGTCTGGAGGAGGTAAGTCCAATTATTTAACTAACATTCTTCTTTCAAACAATCTTCCTTATAAAAATATATTTGATGGCGAGGATGTTTTTTTGATTGCCCCAAATGTTATGGCTGATGAAAAATTAAAAATGATAATAGAAGAAAAAGATATTCCAGAAGGGAATTTAATTGATTCCTGTGATGATGACACTTTAAGCGTTTTATATGAAACATTGATTGAAAAATTTACAGAAGCTACTGCGAATGATGAGCCAGTTCCTAAATCATTAATTGTGATTGATGATTTTGGATTTTCAGGACAGTTTTCTAACCAGAATAGGTTTGGACTCGTTCAAAAGTTGTTTTGTAACAGTAGAAAATTCGGTGTGTCTATTATTGTTTTAATTCAACAGTATTCACAAGCATCTAATGCTATTAGAAGTAATGCGACAGGAATGGTGTTGTTTAATCAGTCCAACGCAGAATTAGAAACAATAGAGAAGGAGAACAACTACCTAGAGACAAAAAAACAATTCACTAAAATGTTTAGAGATCAAGTAAAAGAAAGACACGATTGTTTAACAATTAATTATTCAAACAAACACGATAAGAGGTATCTTACTCAGGATTTTGAACCAATTGATTATTCTAAATATTTATAATAAATTGATTTAAAGTAATGAATGATAGTTATAGTATCAAAAGATGCCACGAGTTCTGCTAACTGACGCTGAGAAAAAGGAAAAAGTGAGACTGAAAAATCAGGCTTGGTATGCTAAGAATAAAGAAAAGCATAAGCAGACCTGTAAAGAGACCGTCAAAATATGGTATGCTAATAATATTGAAAAGAGAAAAGAATATTATCAACAGAACAAAGAACATATATATGAAACACAAAAAAAATATTATGAAGCTAACCAAGAGACTCTTAGGGAAAAACAAAAATTATATTATCAAAAGAAACGAGCTGAATTTGATAAAGTAAAAAAACAACCAATTGTTAAAATGGAAGACCCTCCTAAGAAAAAGAAGAAAATCTATCTGTTGGAGAAAATTGAAAATTAAATTGAAAATACATCTTGCTTCATAAAAACGAATTCTTGGATACACTATTTAATTATTAATTGTTAATTTATTTTTATTTATACTACTTTTAGTGAAAAAATTCTATAATCTATAATATGACCCTCCAAATCTAGCAAACAACAAAATCACCTACATAAGACGTAAAGCGTCTAAACTCAGTCCACCTGCTAACAAACTTGAGTGTATTTTAGGCGGTGTAGGAGGCACAGATATAGAAGGCAAGTCGTCCTTTTTCGGTGATTTTTCTATACTCGCTGACTGAGAATTCTCCACTTTTTCTATAATTTTTCTATTAGACGTATCCTCGGTCTCATCTTCTTTAATAGGTGATAAGGTTTTTGAATTCAGTGAGGAAAAACGTTGTTCCATCTCATCCAATCTTTTCTTTAATGCTTCATTTTCAGATACAGCTGATTTCTTTTCTCTAGCAACTTTTTCTTTTTTTGCCTTAAGATGCTCATATAATTCAGCATCCTTAGCGTCCCTTGCTTTATCCTTATCCATACTTTTCAATTGCTTATTTCTCCTCCTGGTTTCTAGACTTTTCTCTCTTCCTTTCTTTAAGTTCTCACGGAGTTTTTCTTTTTGAGCTTCTGTTAGTATGCGTTTCTTACGAGGTTTTTTTGCTGGTGGTGGTGGTGCTTCTTCTACTTCTTCCACTTCTTCCACTTCTTCCACTTCTTCTTCTTCAACTTCCTCCATTTCTTCCTCAGTTTGTTCAAACAATTCACTTTGCTTTTTTTTCGCCATTATAAACTATATTATAAAAAATATACAAAATAAATCACTAAATGTAGTTTGTAATTGTAGTTTGTAATATAGTTTTATTCTAAATTTTGTCTCTTCTTTAAGTAATAATAAGTCAATGCGTTTCCTTGAGAAACCTTGTTGTATTCAATAGCATATTCAGTAAGGTTTAGACTTTCCATAAAAGTAGCACGTCGCCATCTTTTTCTGTCTTCTGTATTCAATCGGTCATATTCAATATATTCTTTAAAGTCACAAAAAATATCAATGAATTTAACTTGATCACCTTTATTTTTTGTAACAATATAGTTAAGTCCCAACCAGTTTTTAAGTTCGTCATTGCTATTAATATATCTTTTTGATTCTTCAGCACATCTGTCAGCAACATAAATTTTATCTTCCCAATATTTTTGTCCCCAATTCAACAAATAATAAAATAAAGCAAATTTATATTTTGATTTGAATTCTTGTGTTTTAAGATAAGGGTTTACTTCAAACACCTTTCCAGTTTTATCTTCTTCAACTTTTTCTTTTGATAAAAAAGAGGATTCAAATAAAACAGTAACAACTCTTTCTATTATAGCATTGTCAGTTCGTGCGTCAATTTTTGGTTTTTGATTAGCTTCTAGTGCTGATGTATTAAGCATTTTAACAGGTATCATTTCAGATTTATACATTCCTCTAGCATTTATTTCAGATGATCCAGTAAGTTGTTTCATTTTACCACCATTAATAGTTGATTTATCTTCAGGTTCGTCCCAAAGAATAAATCGCCTTTTATCCATAGCTACTGTTTCAGGACTAGCACCTTGTCCGTTTCCAAAATCCTTTCCAGTTAATCCATTAATTGATGCTTTATAAAAATAATCGCTTCCCAAAAGTTCGGCAAACAAATCGTTAATCACACCTTTTCCATTTCTACCAGAACCGTTACAGATAATAAATTTCTCAAACTGTCTTCCGATCATCCCAGAAAATAAAACTGATAAATAAGTTTTTTTAACTTCTTCATCAACAAAGATTTTATCAATAATATCAGATACATATTTTACTTCATCTTTTGTTGGTTCTCTCCATTTATACTTAGTTGTGTGTGTGATATAATCTTTTGGTTCAACTACTATCTGTTCAAAGGTGGAGAGACAAAAGGCAGTATTACTAAAACAAAAATATTTTGGTTTTAAAAGATCAAAAGGCACTTCTTGAAAAGATTCAGCATTTAAATTCATTTTAACTTGTTTAACAATACAATTACAGTCGGTATAAGTCCCAATTCTTTTAAGAAGTTTCATAATTGATTCTAGTGTTTCGGCAGTTTTGGTTTGTTCTAATAGATAATCCGTTGCTTCAGCGAGTTCACCATCGTTAAATGTTGGTTTATTCTTTTTTAAATCCTCAACAATATTAGCATATTTTTTTTTCATTGAATTATATTTTTTATGTAGTCGTTCTTGGACTGTTACATATAATAGTGATTTAGTTTTATCAACTTTCCAATAGTTTGTTTTTTTATCCAAAACAAAAACTTCTTCATTTTGACAGACAAAATCACCGTCGTCCATTTCTAAAAATGCCTTCGTTAATCCTCTGTCCGTAAAGTCCCAATTATCAGAATATTTACTACGAATTTCGTGATGTTTTTCTCGGTTTGATTTAATAGATAACCAGCAAATGGATCCAAAAGTTGCTGAACTTTTTTTACCAACTTGGTCAATAACATCCTCAGCTGATTTGAATTTATCATTTTTTCTAGAATATTCAATAGCTTCTAAGTATCCTCCAAAATGATTAAAACACGCTGTGATAAAATGTTGCCAAGTTTTATAATCATCAAATAAACTAGGATTAATATTATCCATAATCGCCTTTGTCTCATCATCCATTTCAAACTTTTGATTAAAGTCCACAGCGGCAGAGAATACCTTTTGTTTTTCTTTTTGTTTCTTAGAGAGTGGTTTTTTCTTTTCTTTAATAGTAAAATGTTTAAAAATACAAGTCTCTCTTAATTCTTTATCGTTCCAAAGCACACCTGGACTAATAAATCCATTTTTGTTTTCAAAAACGTTTTGATAAAGGATATCAATATCTAAATATTTAAAAGAAGTTAAATCTAATTTCCCCAATTTTGACAATTTTAATGATGTTGTATTGTTGTCTCTTTCGTCTTTATAAAACCAGATATGGGGCATACCAGTTCCAGAAGATTGAGTTTCAAAAGCATATTCGCAACCAATTTCATTTCTTACTTTTAATATTTCCTCCTTAATTTCTTCATTTTTACTCCAAGTTTTTGCGTATGTTTCTTTTATATCTGTCTTAAGATCAAAATCAACAACACAATAGCGAGATTTCGCCAAATTTACATCTATTTTTGAGAATTGTTTTCTTCCAATTAGACAAGCGTTTCTTTTTTGACATTGACTAAATGTAAGTTTTTTCCAATCTTTAACTTTGCCCTCATAACTTTTAGTATCTTTAACGCCATTATTCACACGAAAATCCATAATTAAAAATGGAATTCCCGCCTCAATAAAAATGTCACGAGCCAATTCCGTGTCTGTTATCGTTGCCGACATATTTCTATAATCAATATAGATTATTTTCTTTATATATATTTAAGAATTAATCTAGAATAAATGTATTTACGAATGCGTTTAAAAAACTAAAATTAAAGTATTTAGAATTATATAATGGGAGATTGTGTATATATGATAAAAAGTATTGATGACAGAAACACGGCGACGTATGTTGGAAGGACATCTAATTTTGAGAGGAGAATAGCAGCACATAAATCAAATTGTTATAATCCTAATTCGGAAAATTATAATTTTCCAGTTTATAAGTTTATTAGGGAATTTGGAGGTATGGATAATTTTCGTTTTATTTTAGTAAAAGGTAATTTAACACTTGATGAAGCGGCTCTTTTAGAAGCAAAATTAGTTAGAGATTTAAATCCTTATTTAAATAAGACTGTTCCAATGCGTGAGTATAAAGAATATTATAATGATAATAAAGAAGAGTTACAACAAAAATCAATTGTTAGGAATTATATGAATAGAGATGAACGTAAAAAGAAGTGGGATGCTAGCAATGAAAAAAACAGAGAATATATAAATGAAAAAATGAGGATTTATCGTAAAGAAAATGCTGAAAAAATAAGGAAAAGAGATAAAACAAAATATTTTTGTCGGTGTGGTAAAAATATAAATCATCGGTGGATTAGAGACCATTTGAGATTGGAGTCGCATAAAAGAGGTGTTCTAGAATTTAATAACATTTTAGAACAACAAAAAAAAAAAATATGTCCGCAATATATTATATGTGGAAGTTCTTGAGTAAACTAAAATGTAAAGTGTTCGTGTGTTGTAAAAGTAAGTGTAGTATGAATGACGTTGATGGGGATGGCTTGGTTGATGAGATTGACGGTAATATAAGAGGGCATCCTTTCAAGCTCACCAGACCATCATCAATCGCAGATGTTTAATCACATCACCATAAAATTTTCCTAGAATGGTAGTTTGGACTCGTTGGATCATTTTTCGTGAGTGAACCATCTTTCTTTTTAATTCCTCCACTTCTGGCGAGGTAAGACTTGCGTCGTTTAGCATCATTGTGATCTTTGCTTTTCCAAATTCCAGTTTTATCTTTAAAGTGTTCCATTTTGCTACTGCCGAAGTGAATTGTTTTATTATTTACTTTCACCATCAATTTTTTGCCTGGGCGATTGCTTTTTGTGTATTCGTATTTTCCTATTTTCACCATATAATTTATACAGATAAAATAAAGAAGGGTATCCTACTAAAATACTAATCCATTCATATTTTTTTTGAGACATTAATATATTAATATTTCTTCTTTTTATTTTTCTTCTTTGCTTTATTATTTGGTTTTTTCTTATTTTGGGTTTTCTCCTTTTTGGTGTAGAATATTTGCTCTTGCGTCTTCTTTTTTTTCTTAGGTTTATTAAGTATTTTATTAACCGCCACTTGTATCTCGCTCATCGTATTTGGTCTGTTCATTATATAATAAATGATATATTAATTATTATATAAATTATTAAACCTTGATATAATTCAGCTGTTCTGGAACGCTGTGTCCCATTTCTTCGGCAACTTTCTTCATTTCTTTAGACTTCTCAATTTG
>Ga0181387_1000368_pt1 | contig 10474 bp, 8 predicted proteins | sample 10SPOviralmetaG_FD_130119 | JGI IMG/M metagenome (GOLD analysis project Ga0181387, IMG submission 130119) | Marine viral communities from the oligotrophic San Pedro Time Series (SPOT) site, San Pedro Channel, CA, USA - 10 SPOT_SRF_2010-04-27 | ecosystem: Environmental > Aquatic > Marine > Strait...
AGTCACCATTTGCTATACCAGTGTCTTGATTTATTCCTAAATTTACATCACCAGTATTTTTATCTTGAAAATGAATACTATTAGTTGTTGTTTCATAAGTAGCATTTACAAAAGGACAACCATTATGACCTGCTGGAGCGCCACCAGGTGACCCTGTGTGTGTCCATTGAAGAGCATTAAACCCTAATTGTGTAGACATAATATTATTAGAAGAATCACCTTTATAATTAGGATCACTTGTATTTACTCCACCTCTAGTTGTTGCTCCTTCAAATGTAAATGCTCCAATATTCTCTATACTATATGGTTCATTATAACCTGCCTCACCTCTTAATCTCCAATTTTGACTTTGAGGTTTTCCCATCATTTCTAAATCATATCTGTATTCTGTTTTTGCTGGAATACCTGCTATGGGTGATTGATAATCACTATCAAATCCATTTGACCCGCCACCAGCAAATGATGTTTGTGTATAACTATTACCAGCATAGTGTCTTTCATTGTAACCTGACTGACCTATCTGAACACTATAATCCATCCAAATTCTTGATTGAAATCCATCACCTCTTCCTTCATCTATATTAGTATAAACACCATTTATAATATCAATCATAGTTTCTTTTTCACATATAACAAATGCTCCATAACAACAAGGATTTAAACAATCACCTGCTTCAGCAGGATTTCCATCATTAGCATTATTAGCAGTGGCAGTGTCTTGATAATTCATAGATAATATTTTAGTTTGAGGATTAAATATTTGATTTGATGATGCCCTTGCTGGATAAAAATCAGGGGTATTTATTGATGTATAATCAGGGTGTCTATGTTGTCCCCCATAAGTTCCATTCCATAAGAAACTAAGACCTTGAGGTTTTCCTATTCCATATTGATAATCTGATATATTATTATTTAAACTACTTTGATTAAATAATTCTTTACCATCTCCATTAGGTAATCCTGCGGAAAAACCATCAAAAGTATATGTATCAGGGACACCACTCATAATTTGATTATTATTATTAGACACTCCTGACCCAGTTATAGTCTTACTTTGTGAATAAGGTCCATTTATATTATTACTGCTACTATTTGTATTATATCCATTTTCTAATTCACCTGCCCCATGTATTTGTGTTGTTAAATTTATAGTAGGTAATCCTGTTTTAACACTTGCTAATTCTCTTGTGTTACTTCTTATAGTTCTAAAGTGTGTTGAATCTAAATTAGTTCTTCTTATATTTTTACTTCTATATTTCCCAGGATTTACCCAATCATAGACATATACTTCAAAACATTCTGTTTGTTTCCCTCTAAAATTTCTTTTTATAGGTCTTACTGCTAATATTGTGCCTACAACAGACTGAACACCAGTCATTAAATTAGGTTGTCCATGAATATGTCCAGCTGCTTGAAAATAAGCATTACCATCATCATCATAAAATCCTGAAGCATATCCTATGTCTACTGATGCTATTAACATACCAGGTTTAGGTATTCCTGATAAACAACCATAACCAGTTAGAGGTGGATTTCTTTGTAAGGGTTCTAAATTACTTACTGCTACACCTCCAGGACACTTACTAGAATCTATAGTATCAATTTTAGGTAAGATTAGTTTTTTACATAATTCACCTATATATAATTCATTAGAACAAGAAAAATTAGACCAATCATCAAGTATTTTTCTATCTCCTATTATTGTATTAGTAGCAGGAGGGACTGCTGATAAGTTTCCCTTTTTATCATAAGTTCTAATATTAGTTCCCCAAGTTATTGCTTCATTATTTTGTGCTTTCCATTCAGCACCACCATTATTATAATTTAATGAACTTGTACCAGTCATATAAACATTTTTATATAAATCATTTTGAGAACAATCCCAAGTCCAATTAGGAGATGCTATATTAGCAGCACTTGGAACTACTGATGCTGGAATTGGTGGAACGACTACAGGTGGTGCTTGTTGTCCAGAAGAGAACCAAAATCCAGGGGGTTCTATACCAAAACTATCTGTAGAATATGGTATATCACCTATTTTACCTAAATTTATTAGGTCAGTGCGTTTATCAGCAGTAAAAAAGGTTTGTCCCTTAATGAATGGACTATATTCTAAATTAAAAATCATATCATCAGTTACTTCTATTTCTTCCCCATTAGATTGCTCATTTATAAATGATCCTAACAATCTAACTGAATCTCCTTTTTTTAATTGTATTCCTTGTTTAAATTCATTTATCCATTCAGAGTTACTTATTACAATAGAAGCATTTTGTATGCTTGCTTCGTATGCTTGAGAAGTAGAAGTATTCATATATATTACTATAATAATATATAAAAAAAATAAAGAATATCCATAGTTAAAACTTTTAAAAAAAGTTTAGACAAAATTCATATAATATTGGCATATCCACCAAATGACTTGACTGCTTGTTTTTCGGTCATTTTTTTTCCTTTATTTTCTTTTTTCCATTGTTTAAAATCCTTTTCTATTTCTACATATAAACTAGAATGAACATTTTCATTAACTTTTTCTTCTATTTTATCTTGTCTTGCTTTATCTTTTTTATTTAAATCTTCATAATTCCCCACATTATCAGAATAGAATTCCGCCATTTTAGGGGTTATTCCTTTTATCCAACTAATATCTCCAACACCACTATGAATGAAATTTTCATATACCTGGTTTAATAAACTATTATCACCACTATCTACTATTTGATCAAAATTAAATGAAGATACTATGGATTGTGCTTCTTTTTTAACATTAAATTTAATAGGTTTTTTTTTTGGTTCTTCACTCTTTTTAACCACCTTAAACTTCATTTTACCTTTTTTTTTTCCTTCTGCTTCGTCCAGTCTGTCTTGTTTTGTTTGAGTATTAGTTTTTTTACCCTTTTTTTTTCCTTCTGCTTCGTCCAGTCTGTCTTGGGTAGTTTGTTTTATTTTCACTCTGTCTTTCTTAATGTTTTTACCGAGTTTGGATTTGGGATCAACTTTGACTTTTTTTCCGTAACCGATTCCAGGAGGCATATATAATTATATAAGATAAAATTTTCATTCAATTTTACAAAATTATGCGTCTGAAACATCTATACCAAGAGGTCGGATAATAAGACTGCGTCTATATTCAATGAAGAAGTGAAGATTCACAGGGCATCTCATACCATTAGCATCACCACTAGCAGCACCAACAGATAAGCGTGAATATTCAAATTGAATAGGCGCACTACTAATTCTCATACCATTTCCAATTTGATTTCCAGCAGCATTTATTTTATCTAAATTTAATCCTATAACATGTTGAGAACCTGACATATATGGTTTAGTTCTACCAGCATTTATATTTTGAGTAGGAGCACCCTGTGTCCAAGTAGTGTCTAATAATTCAGACACTTTATTAGCATTATAATTTAATGTATCATACATAGGGTCAATACAATTCCAACCTCTATCATCACACTGACTTAAAGCATTATGTTGTTCTGCTACATTCCTCACTGGTTGAGAGTAAATCCTTTTATTATTTATAATAAAATTATATTTTTCACCAGGAATCTGCTGTGATTTAAATTGATTATCTGTTATTGACCTATGTGTGTAAACTTCATTAAAATTACCATCAATTTCAACAATACCCTGTGGAGAATTGATGTCAAATTCTTTCCAAACAAATATCTTTTTAACTTCTTTCATCGCCATACCAATTATATGCTCTGAATTAGTTTCTTCAAAGGTATTAGTAGCACCACCAGCAGCAGGATTAGTATTAACAGGATTAACACCACGAGTCTTAACCATCTCTGTGAAATTTAACGCCATACCACTACCTGAATTTATAGCAGCATCTATTTTTGCTTGTTCTTCTTGGGCATAATGAATATAATCACACATAAGAGTAGGATTAGTAGTCATATTAACAAGTCCAACAATAGTTCTAGCAGCAGCATTATCAACCAGTGGTGCTTCAATAACAGCAGATTCCTTAATATCAGGAGCAGCAACAGCAGCATTACCACATGACGCCCAATTGACTTCTAATTCAACTTGTGCCATAGATTGTAATGGTAATCTATTACCAGCAAAGAAAGGAAAGACATCAGATAGTTTAACAACACATTCAAATGACTGACCAGGTGTAGCAGCAAATCGTTTAGAAGGTTGTTGTGCGTGAGCAGCAGCAGAAGTATTATAATTATAACCATATTCTGCTACCTGGTCCGCCTCTACATTATATATTTGGTGGAATGCTTCATTAGTAGAAGCAGATGATAATTTAGCATTAGCAGGTCTGTTTCTAATTTTATTCATAGAACCATGTCTGACATCTAAAACACCTTCCTTAAATGCTTGTTGGTTAAAATTGTTTCTGATTGTAGCATATCTACCAACATCTTCAACTTGAGATAAAATTTGACCTCCTACTCGTACAGTCATAGATGAAATAGCAGCAAGTCCACCTGCCCAAAATGGATATGATAATCTTTGGTCATATCCTGGGGCAGTAAATTCCCACACTATAGCACAATTAGGGGCATCTAAAACTGCGGTCTGTGGGAAAATATAAGTAGTTCTACCACCATCAGCAGAGTTAAATCTGTGTGAAACTGGTTCTAAAATTTTAGTCTCTAATTCTACATCAACTTGTCTTGTTAAAGGTTGGTTAAGTAAAACATCTGGAGCAGCAACTGGTTGACTTGTTAAAACTTGTTCCGCCATTGTATATTATATAATAATATTTTTATTTTGAGGTTCAATCGGATTAAAAAATATATAGTTTTAATTTAATGAATCATTTAGAATTATTTTCAGGCACTCATAGTTTTGGTAAAGTATCATCTAAATTAGGATATAATGTTATATCATTAGATAGAGATTTAGGGGCAGGGTGTCCTGTTACAGATTATATATCAGAAACCCATATACAAGAAGATATAATGACTTGGGATTATACTATATATCCTAGAAATCATTTTAAATTGATTACAGCAAGTCCAGTTTGTATGTGGTGGTCACATTTAAGAAGGTCTTGGATTGGTAGAAAAATAAAGGCACATGGTAATAATATAATAACACATGAAATATTAGATAATGATATTGAATTATATGGTACACCTATGGTTGATAAAGTATTTGAAATCATAGACTATTTTAATCCTCAATATTATATTATTGAAAATCCTAAAAATGGAAAAATGAAAGAATATATAAATGATTTAATACCTTATTATGATATAGATTATTGTATGTATTCTGATTGGGGATATAGAAAGACTACAAGATTTTGGACTAATATTGAAGATCTAGAATTTAATAAATGTAATCATAAAAAACATAAATTAGCATTAGGACATAAAAATCATTGTCGTAAGTTATTAGATAGATATAGAATACCATCTTTATTAATAGAAAAAATATTAAATAAAATATAAAATTGATTTATAAAAATTTATACTATGATTATATAAATGACTAATTATATTGTATATAAACAAGAGAGAGTAGATAGAATAAAACATAGGTTTCATCATAATATAACAGGTAAATCCTATATTATGTATTATAGTAAAAAATTAGAAGTAATAAATGAAAATAATAGTTACTATGTATATTTTAAAAATAATAAATATTTTATTGTAAATCCTAATTATCTCTGAACATCTATACCCTGGGCGTTAAACATAAGTGTATTTTTATTTAAGAAATAAATAGTAACTGACTGAGCAGTTGTAGCTGTACCATCTAAACTATTTGTTACTGGGGCAACAGCACCTTGAGTAGCATTTATACCAGCAGATAATTGATTGGTTGCTGAAACATTAAATTCACAAGACCACACCATATTAGAGAAGTCTTGTCCAGGTCCATAAGCATCATATAAAATACCTTGTGTAAAAGCACCACAGGGTGTAATACCACTATCACCAGTATTTTGGGCAATATCAACAGAACCTGCTGACCAACCTCTGTAAGATATAGCAGTATTATTAACTTTATTATATCTATCAGTTCGCACACCTTCTAAGGCATTTCTATTAACAGTGACCCTTAATGATTTAATCTGTGTGGAATTACTACTATTTGGTAATTCTGTAGCATTGTTATTTTGTTTTTCCACTGTTTGTAATCTATATTGTAATGGAAGTAAAGCACCATTTTTAGAAAATCTTAATTGTCTGAGTTCACCTATAGGTCCTAATCTACATGAATTAAACCTTTGGTCACCCAATTGATTTGCTGTTAAGAAATTCATAATAGTAGATGAAACTCTACTTAATCCAGGAGTAAATGCTAAAACAGAAGCACTACTATTTATAGTCTGGAACATAGAAGACCATGAGTTAAAGTTAAACTGATTGACTTGACTCTGTCTACTTTGGGCAGGAGCACCACCCATTTCATACACTGGAACTGTTAAGGTTAAATCACTGAATCTATAAGAAGCATTATTAGTGTTTGCGTCATCACCAAAGGGAGCACCAACTACATTAGACCTTAATAATATTTCAATTGTTAATCCACCGACACCTGAGATACTGGATAAATCTATGTCTTCTCCTGAATGAAAAATACCAGCATAAATTGGAACAGAAAAATCCACACCAGTTCTATTAGCAGCAGCAGCAACTCTATTACCATGCTGATTAACTTCATTATAAGATGATAATTGATGTCTAGTTAAAGGAATTGTTGATTTATGTTTACCACCCACAGATAAATGAGTGTCAATTCTTTTAGCATTATTACCTGAAGATATAATAGAAGGTATTAACCTATTAACCATATTTATTCTCTCTAAATTTTGATTTAATCTTTTAGAAGCAATTGTTATAGTATCTATTCCAGCATACACAGGTCCAGTGAAACCATCACTAAAATAAGTTCCATTACTAGTTATATTTGTACCATCACCCTGAGAGCATGTATATTTACCAGTAAGTCTTAATTCTTTACCATCTAAAAGGGTGGGTAGTGCTGTAGCAGCAATGTCAAAGCGAATTAGTGGAAGACCAGCAGCAAAACTATATGAACCATCAGAAGTAGCATTATTTGGGTGTAATTGTAAGTATCTTTTAGTAAGACTATTTATATTTTCGGCACGGAGATTAGACATTCTATATATATATTATTTATATTATTTTTATTAAAAATCGGTTTAATTACTTTTTTTTTGTGGGTCTTCTAGTTTCTTCATATCTTTTTTTATTATCTTCTAGATAATGTTCTTTCCAATTTTCTCCATATTTATCAAATGATTTTTTTTTTAATTGGTGTCTATACCCTTCTTCATGTCTAATTAATTTTTTAGGTGCTTGAAATGATAAATCACATAAAGAACAATAATAGCGTTTGTCTTCAACTATCTTTTTTCTATATTCTTTATTTACTTCTTTTTTTTTTTCACCATTTTTAATATATTCTAATTTATTATATTCTTTTTGTGTTAAACCTATTGCTCTATTAAAATTTACACATTCAAAATTATTTATATAATAATCTTCTTTTAATAGTCTTTCTGCTTTATCTTCTATTATATGTAATTCTTCAATAGTAGGATTTATAAAATCTTTACAGGCACAACCATACCACCCTTGTTCTGTTCTTCTTTTTATAGTATTACTTGTAGAACCATAATAAATTTTACCAGTTTCGCAAGTTATTTTATATACACTCATAGTCAAAATGTATTTAAAATAAAAAAATAAAAAATTAAAATCAATTTTATTTTTCTTAATTACCAGTTCACAGAACGTGACCAATAATTTGCTGAGTTCCGATCATTCTTAGTTAATTTACCTTCTTTATTTCTAATACCACCTGACCTTGCTAAATATGATTTTTGTTGTTCTTTTGTAGCACCTTTGCGTTTATCTGTCATACCTGCTGTTCCAAAATGTATTAGGCGTTTTTTACCATCTTTTTTTATATATACCATGCCCTTCTTATCAGGACGAGATGAATGAACTGGTTTATATAATGGTTTGTTTTTTTTCCACTCTTCACTAACTTTAGGCATATATTATTATAATAATATTTTATTATAATAAATAATCATAGTATAAATTTTTAATAAAAACCAAAAACAAATCAGTAAAATAAAGCAACACCATCAATACCAATACTTATAGTTCTAATATGAACCATAAAGTTATGAAGTAATTTAACCATGTTACTTGTAGTCCTATAATCTAAATATAATAACACAGATTTAGCAACAAGATTTTGAGAACTACCTACCCCTGATGCTAAACTTCTTCCAACAAACCAAGAACCAACTCTATCAGCATTTTGTATAGCATTATTTTTTGTTAAAAATCCAAGTTCTTGAACATTTATATTAGCAGACCTTAATGCTTTTTCTGCTTCATATAGATGATAACCCGAATGATAATTACCTAATTTATATGGTCTGTCTACTTCTTCAGCACCAACTGCTCTGAGTGTTGGGAACTGCTCTCTAACAAGTGACACTCTGCGGTCAGGCACAATTTTATTGTTAATTTGATAGACATACCTATCAGCATCTAAATATAATCCTTGTAAGGAATTACTATTAGTTACAAGGTCAACTGCTTGAGTTGTTGGAACAGATAATATAGACTTCACTTTAGTTAAATCAGTTGCTATAATATTTGTAGAAGCAGTCTGTGAGGCAGGTATAGCATTATTAACTTCAGTCCATGAAACAATATCTTGACTATAATTGCCTTTAGATACAGCACGAGTTATTGCTTCAATTTCTTGAGGAGGTGGTACTACCTTCTGTATAACAAGTCTTGGTTCATTGATAGAATAACCAAAAGATCCATGTTCTGCTAAAGGATTTCCATCAGCACCTAAACTATGAATAGTAATACCTGTTCCTGCTCCAGCACCATCTATATCTGCTGTGAATTGAACTCTAATTTTATTTCTATCTCCAGCAGTTCCATGGGCACTACTATATTGTTCTATAGCATCAATTGTATAATTACCAGGGACTACAGTTCCACCTCCAGCAACTCGGACAACCTGACCACATCTGAAAGGGAAATTCTTAACACTATTGATAAGACCTTCACCTTGAACAGGCACTTGTGGTGTTTCATCAGTTTCTCCACCAATACTATTAAAAGTCATTCTGTCAGACACATTCACAAAATTCTGCGCCCCACCTCCACCAGTATCATCACAAGCAACACTATCAGCAAGTTCACATAACCTTAAGCATTTAACTGCGTCATTCATAATAATCTCTACTTCAAGAGGCATTGCTAAAAGAGGAAATGCTCTTGGATTAGTAAAAACACCCCCTAATAAGGGTATTGCTACTTTGCGTGTTTGATACTTCCATGAATAAGGACCTACAACTAAACCAGTTGTTCCATCAGGAGTATCTGCTGGTGTAATAGCAGCATTCTGTGCTACATATGGATTATCTTGAATAAGTCTTGATTCAGCACACCCTTCTAATAAACACCTTTTATTCCTATTACCTTCAGTATTAGTAGCATTATAATGAACATTTGCGTATAATGAATATCCAGCAAGTTCTTCTAACACAACACCTTGAGATCTTAAAGTTAATCGTTCAATAAGATTATTAGCACCACATAGGGGGTCTAACATCATACATGGTTGAGTGTCATTTTGTGCTTGATTTGGAACACCAATATCAACATTAAATTCTAAATAAGAATTAGCAAGGTCACCAAAACCAATATTGCGTTCTAAGTCAAATCTTAAGACATTACCTGGAACAAATTGATTACCATTTTTAGATGGAATTAGTAGAGAGTCTTGTCCAATTCTAACTGAATCACTGCGTGGTTTAAACATGATATAATATATAATGAGATTTTAATTTTAGAAAATAAAACTCTATAATAAAAAAATCTTAATAAAAATAAATAAAATTATAATGCGTGGAAATCTGAAGAGTCTAATACTGGGGCAGCATTAAATGCTACACCACCCATTTGAGGGGCACGAGGAGCAGCTGCCGCTCCAGCAGCGGCAGATGCTGCGTCCGATGCTTCTTCTTTTTGTTTTTGTCTATGGTCATAAATTAGTGAACCAATACCCACTGCCCCTGCTAATATCTCTCCTGCTCCTGGTAAAAATGCTGATGCCGCCTCTATACCAGCACCTTCTGCTCCTAATTTTCCTAATGCTCCTGCCTTTTGTCCAGCAGAACCCTTACCTGCTAATGTACTAGCAGCACCAATAGCAGCACCAATAAGACCTGCCCCACCACCTTCTCCTTCAACTGCTCCTTCTACATCTTTTTCTACACCACCCATTTCTGTTGCTTCTCCTGCTTCTCTGTCTGCTCTTGCTGATGCTGGTTCTCCTTCTGGTGGTGCTGCTTCTGCTGGTGCTGGTCTTTCTTCATCAGGTCTTAAACCTCCTCCAGTATCTTGTCGTGAAGCAGGGGCATTAGTTACTCGTGAAAATTCACCCCCAGTTACATCACCCTCACCAGGAACAGAAC
>Ga0181387_1000374_pt1 | contig 10413 bp, 18 predicted proteins | sample 10SPOviralmetaG_FD_130119 | JGI IMG/M metagenome (GOLD analysis project Ga0181387, IMG submission 130119) | Marine viral communities from the oligotrophic San Pedro Time Series (SPOT) site, San Pedro Channel, CA, USA - 10 SPOT_SRF_2010-04-27 | ecosystem: Environmental > Aquatic > Marine > Strait...
AGTATGGGTGGATTTACTAAACGAGATAAAAAAGGTGAAGGAGCATCATTAATTGATGGTAATGAAATGAATGTTAGAAAAACTGAATGTGCCGGTTGTATGATTTGTGTCTGTCACAATACAAATACTTGTTCCAAAGAATTATTCAAAGAAACAAATGTTCAGGAAGCAAAAATAGAAGGTGAGAAAATGGACGTATTAAAACAAATAATGAAAGATGAATTAGATAGTGGTTTTATTGATATTGCTCCATTTAAATGTGGTTCTTAATTACTTTCCAATATCATTGTGAGCCTCTTTTAGACTCATACCTTTAGCCATACGACTTAACATCTTCATACGATGAGATGTCCTTTGAGTAGAAGACATTCCATCTGACTTGAGTTTATCCATATGTTTCTTTAGAGACTCTTTTTGTGCTTTAGTTAATTTCATACTATCACTTTGTCTCTGTTTTTTCTCACTAGTTGATTTATCTTTTTCCTCTTTAGACATCTGTCTAGGTTTCCCCTTAGAACCGTATTGAGAAGGCATTTATTATAAAGCAATAAAAAAAAAATATAAATCAAATTTAATAAACATCTAAATGTCCTCGCCTGTAATCGTAGCTACTACTGAAGAAGAAGGACAACTACAAGATTACTCAGTAGATCAAGCAGCAGGTGCAATTGTATTAGTATTAGGAGCAATCGCAGGATTATTACAAGTTATTTGGATGAGTAAGTGTCATTGCAAAGTGAATCTCTGTTATATTTTCCGATGTGAGAGAAGACCGCCTACAGAAGAAGAAATGAAAACTTTAAAACAAAAAATAGGAGAAAAGAAACAAGACAAGATCCTTAAAAAAGAAGAACAGATTCTTAAAGAGGAAAAAACAATCCAAAAAGATGTAGAATCATTAATTCCTTCTTTATCAAGTAAAAAGCAAGATAAGAACTTAGAAATAGATATTAAATCTATTAATGGGTCCAAAGATGATGTAGATGATTTAACATAATAATAATAACTCCTGATAAGCAGTATTTATTTCAACGAATTTATTATGATCACCAGTTGGTTTATCAGGATGATATTCTAACGCGAGTTTTCTAAATGCTCTTTTAACATCTACTTCTGTTATTGGCGGTTCTATTTGTAATATTTCATAAGACCTACTTTTTCTTATTGGAGTATAATGATAAGGATACCAAGACTTAAAATCTTCATCATTAATAGGATTTTCATAGTTATAATTATTTTCTGTCTTAGGTTTTTTTTGAGAGTAAGGACAATCACCGAACTCTTTTTCCATTTGTTCTTGTAAATACTTTTTGTAAAGTGTAGCATTTCCTAAAATATCATCTGGAATATCACACATCAATAATAATATATCAACATATTAATCAAAGGAATATATCCATAAATATTTTCTCTCTTTTATTTAAAAATGGCTCCTCTAATTTCTTTTTTAATTCCAACACTTAAAGAAAGAGAAAAAAAATTTAAGTCCTTATCTGATAAGATTTACTTACAGATTGAGGAAAACAATCTACAAGAAAAAGTAGAAGTATTAAGTATTTGTGATAATCGTAATTTAAAATTATGCGATAAAAGAAATACGCTACAAAAATTATGTAAGGGAATGTATTTTATTCATCTAGATGATGATGATAGAGTCGCAGATGATTATTGTAAAACTGTTTGCGATCAAATTGAGAAACTACTCGATAAATCTCCATTAAGAAATGGAACTCAATTTGTTCCTGATTGTATCTGTTACAATCAAATGTGTGAAGTAAATGGTGAATTTTTTATTGTGAAGTGTAAGCCGAATAGAGATATGGGTCTTACATTAGTTGATTTGAATGATGGTCTAAAAGTCTTTGAGAGAATTCCATGGCAGTTTTGTCTTTGGAATAAAGCAAGGTTTAGCCATATCCACCGTACTGATGTAGATACAAATGCTCGCGAAGATCAAAACTGGTTGAAGAAGGTTTATTTAGAATATCCAAAAACATTTTGTAATATTGATAAAGTTCTTCATTATTATTATTTTGATGCGAAAGGAACTGGTGAAAATAAAACAACATGCCAACTATAAAATCTAACTCTAATTAAAAAATGGACGAACAAAAAATATCAGATATGAGAGCTTGTTTTTTAACTTTGGAAAGAGATGACTTGGTAGAATATTTAAATTATATGATAGGAGCAATACAACACGAGGAAGAAATTATTTTTGATAGTGAAACAGATAGTGATGAAGAATTAGAAATCAATCTTGATGAAGATGGATTTTACTCATTAAAATAAAAATATTATAAATAATAAATGCCTCCAAAACCCTTAGGAAGTGATTATGTTAATAATTGTTTAGTTTCAGCAGGTTTTACTTGGTGTGAAATATTAAATAAATGTTTAAGAGTATGGGAAGAAATGTGTGAATATCCTTCAAATTGTTTAACTTGGGATGATGGTTGTAATACTTGTAGTCTCATTAGAGATGAAAAAGGTATGAATATAGGAGCCTGCACAGAGATGTATTGTTTTACTAGAGATACGCCTTATTGTATGGTTCAGGAACCGCAAGTATCAATAGAGCCGTGGTTAATTGATCCTATGCCTGTGATTGACCCTATGCCTCCTGTAGTTAATCCTTTTTTAAATAATGGTCACTAAATAGTTTAAAAGTAAAAAGAATTCTTTTATATAACAGTTATGAGTATAAACAAGTTGAGTAAAGAAGAAATTATTAGACACCTACAATTTACTGAAGCAGAAAATGATGAATTTAAAGACCTATGTATTAATATTTGTCTATTGTTTGACCTAGATATTGATGAGAGTATTTTCACTGCTGATGAACCCTGTCGTATTATACATGATAGGCTTGTAGGAAAAAAGAAGGAATTAGATAATCTGAAGGTTAGAAATGAAAGATGGATAAAAGCATATAAATCGTTGAACCACAGCGTCAAAGATCTCATTTAAATTTGATTTAAAAATTACAGGATAAATACATATATAGAAAATGGAAGACTTTACTCCAATTAAGAGTTATGAGACATATGGAGTAAATAAAATAGGACAAGTAAAATGTTTAAGAACAGGGAATATTCTTCCTCAGTTTGATACTGGTGGATACAAAAGGTTAAATTTAAGAAATCCTGATGGATACAAATGTTTTCTTGCTCATAGATTAGTAGCACTCACTTTCATAGAAAATCCTAATAATCTTGATGAAGTAGATCATATTGATAGAAATAGAAGCAACAATCATATTGATAATTTAAGATGGTCTGATGATATCATACAAAATAATAATAAATGTGGATGGGGTAAATATCCTAAATACATATCTTTTGATAATTCAGTTCCTACTAAAAAGAATCCATACAATTGTTGGGTCTTTCAAGTAAGAAGTAAAATATATGGTAATCACAAGAAAAGATTTAAAACTTGTGATTATACTGTTGATGACGCAATAAAATACAGAAATAAATGGTTTTTAGAAAATCATAACATTATTTTAGATTAAACCTTTTCTTGTAATTTCTTATATTCTCTCTTAAACTTGTGGATTCCCCCCATAATAAAAACCACGAAAGATAACCACTACGACTTGGATCATTTGTTTTTAGATCTTTCCTATGTCTGCTTCTGTATCGTGAGCGTCTTTCTTTATCACCTGTCTTTAAATAGTCCAAAGCTCCTGCCTGACCAAAGTAAGTTTTTTTTTCACGCCCATTCTCACGAGTAAATATAGCCACATACTTTTTTTCAGGTTTATCACTCTTTTTAACAACCATTTTAATTAATTTACTCATATTTAAATATGTGTATATTTTATTATGACCCTTACGAATAAGCAAAAATTTAATCTCAAATATAAACAGCCTAAAGATCAGGTTAATTCTAAAGCAGATATGGTTAGACTTACAGGGATTCCTAAAAGGATATTAGATGAAGTCTATGATAGGGGCTTGGCTGCTCATAGAGGTAATCCTGAAAGTGTTCGTAGTGCTACAACAGGTAAAAAGGTAGGCGGTAAATCATTAAGAGGTAAGATGTCGGCTCAGCAATGGGCTACCGCCCGTTTGTATAGCTTTTTAACCAAGCAGGGAGGCACTTGGGGCAGAGCTGATCGTGATATAGCAGATAAAGTTAAAAAACTAAAAATCAAGGGCTACACTCGTAATTATACAAGAGCAACAGATTAATCAATCAAAAATTACCAAATGAGGTCCGTGATTAACTCTAAATGAAGGAGCTAATTCTTTTTTATTAATTTCTTTATCAGTTAGTTGTTGTTTTATTTTAGGACTTATTTTTAGTTCAATCTTATTTCTAATTTTAGAATCTTGGTTTAATTCAGTAATTGCTCTTCTACAAGTAGGTATGTCTCCATGCTCTGCTACTATCAATCCTTCTTTATAAATTTCATCAATAGATGAGTAATCTGTTAAAGCAATAGAATAAGAACTCCTACAATAATTTATTATCTTTTTTGCTCTATGAATCATTAATTGTTTTTCTTTATAATTAAGTTCTGTATTTGGTTTTGGTGATTCTAGATATTTTAATAATTCTTCTTTGTTATGTATTTCAGGATATTCTGAAGTCCATTCTATATCATTATATTTCAGATATGATACCATCTCATTTTGTAAATCTCCTTTAAGTAGCGTCATACTATCCTCAATATCCATATCATAATATTGAAGGATTTCTAATAAATCTTTTTTTGTAAATGATTTATCAATTTTGTTGCTCATTATTATAAACAAATAAAAAAAAATGGTTTTTTTTTGTTGGATAGTAATATAAATGATGAGCCTAACGATTTACGATGCCCTAACAACATTCACTGCGACTGTGGGGTTCTCGTCCCTTACTTATTTATTTTTTTCATCTCCAGCTTCGTCCTCGGTTATGGATTTGCTATCCCCAAGAAGAACCGAAGAGAAGTTGCACTTATCCAAGCCCAGCCCATTAACTCAACCTGCTCCGAAAGAGTTTAATCCATTCACTTGTGGTGAAGCAGGGTCTCCATATCCTGAAGTTTATCAAGAACCCAAACATTATGAAACTATAGAAGAAAGACAAAGAGCAGAAATAGCAGAAGGTGTAGAATTGATTCATAAAGGTTTAGAAAAAATAGAACATAATGAATCAGTAAGTTTGGAAGAAAAAAAAGAAGAATAAATTTGTTTTCTTATAATAAATGAAGAAAGTTGCTTTTTGTGTTCCTTCTACAACAAATAAAAGAGAATGGTCTGAAATAAATGAAACTTACTTATGGTCTGTATTACTCACACAATTAGAAGATAAAACTCCAACTGATTGTGAAATATGTTTATATATTGGATATAATCACGATGATAAAGTTTTCTCTCAACTTGAACAGAGAATGAAGGCAAATGCTATATTTAAGAATTTTGATATTAAGTGGATAGGATTCACTGATGAATATAAAGGAAAACCTACTTGGATTTGGAATGACCTAGCAAAAATAGCAATACAAGATGGTTATGAATATATTAAAATATTAGGTGATGATATTACATTTCCTAATGATAAAGGTTGGTTGGGAGCTATGGTGAATAAATTAAAGAAAAATGAAAATATAGGGTGGTCTGCTGGTTATAGTAATAATACAGCAATTGCTACTCAATTTTTGATACACAAGAAACATCTAGAAATTTTTGATTGGGTATATCCTCCTCTAATACACGCATGGTACTGTGACGACTTTCTCAATATGATATATCCTGAAAAGTTTAAGAACTGGATGAAGCAATATAATCTGTATAATGTTGGTGGTGACCCTAGATATACTCCTAAAAACGATAAGAAATTATGTGAAATGTTAGTTAAAAGATATAAACCTAAATTTAACAGATTTATTTCATCAAAAAATAAATAAATTAAGAAAATATAGATGCCGATTGTTGATAAAAAGCCTGTTGATGAATGTATAGAATTACTGACTCAATTAAAAATAATTCTTGAGGCTCAGAATCAAGAAATTAAAAAGATGAAATGTGATATTACTAAATTAAAAGCATCTGTATCAGTAATAAGTGATGGAATAAAAGAACATAATGAGATCCAAAAAAAAGGTTGGTTCTATTAATCTATTAGATGCGTATAAATCTAAATTTTTTTCTAATTGTTATATATAAATGAAAGGATTTGTTTATAAATTATATTCTGAAAACCCAGAGTGTGATAAATGTTATATTGGTTCAACCAAGAGTAAATATGTATCTATTCGAATGGCTCATCATAGGGAGCATAATCGCAAAGGTAAAGATTATCAAGGTATATTTAATGATAATGGTAGCGCAAAGATATCTGTATTAGAAGAATTAGAGTTTGAGAATATTTGTGATTTAAGAAAGCGGGAGTTATATCATTTACAGGAGAATAAAGAAAAAGCAATTAATATTAGATTGCCTTATGTATCCATGGAAGATCAAGTTAAGAAAAGAGACGCATCAATAAAGAGATATCATAAATCAGAGAAGGGTAAATTATCTTTGAGGATAGGAAATTTAAATCATCAAATTAAAAAGGCAAAAAATAATGGGGATAATCCAGTAAAGATAAAGACTTTAGAAGATAAATTAAAACAGGCTAAGCAGAGGCAAATAGAATATAGAGAGTGTAATCCTGATAAACAAATAGCAAAGATAGAAACTAAATTTGTTACAGATCTTTTATAAAGTAATATTACTCTTTCATTAAGTAATCAATAAATATAAGTATCAATAAGTAAATGAATTCTTTTTCTATAAAGATATTTTTTAAACAAATTACTCTTTTAATGAGTAATAATCAAAAGTTAGAAGTATAGGGTATGTTCTTTCAATAAATTAGGGATATTATAATTACAAATTACTCTTTTAATGAGTAAAATAACAAAATAATTATCCAGTAAGTAAAGGAATTCTTTTATGTTAAGGTTTTATTAATATCAATTACTCATTGAGTGAGTAATATTGATTTATAATTGTAGTAGTAATAATATTTTTCAACGATTGTAGAATATTTATTTATTGGATTACTTATTGAGTGAGTAATAATCATTTAAAAAGCACCTATTTTTAAACAATATATAGTGGGTATATCAAGTTATTAAGTTTTTACTCATTAAAAGAGTAATATTGATTTATAAGTCTAGTAGTAATTTGGATTTATTATTATTGAAGCATATTTATTTATTGGATTACTTATTAAGTGAGTAAAATTACTTAAAAAAAAAATATATTGTATATATATAAGTTATGGATAAAGTTGATAAGAAACAGTTTATTATTAATCTACAAATGCTAGATAGTGATACGGCTATTGATAAGTATTATAATTTGGAAAAACTATATGAAAAGGGTTCTGCTAGTTATACATACACACCAACCGAGGAAAACCAAATACATATTAAGCTCCTTGTTGATGAATTTATGTCTGTTAATTATGCCTTTAATGATGATGATATTAAAAAGGGATATAATATGCGATCCAATCTCAAAAAGCTATGTGCTGATGGTCGTATAGAAAAACGCAGAGGCTCACACCTATATCGTGAATTTTATAACTTTGCTCAAAATCAAAGGTGGTATCACAAATGGAATCTAATCATGAATGGTGGTGAGGATTCTACTAAATCAGAACAAATGATTCTAAAACAATTGAGAATAGAAAATGAAAAGTTAAAGGCTGAAAATAATCAATTACTGCAAAAAAATAAGGTTCTCAAAAATAGTAATGCTGGATTGAGAAAACAAGTAAAATTAGAAAATGCTCTTTTAATCAGTAATACTGAAAAAGTAAGTGTTAGTATTGATGAAACTAAAAATGTTGAAAAGATTATTGAGCCTTGTTGCTCTCCAGACATAGAGGAACCTGAAAAGAAAAAGCGACCAGTTCCACCTCAAGCCATACTACCCGACGAATGTCTAATAGAATCTAGTGATGAAGAGGAAGTAGAAGAAGTAGTAGAAGAAGTAAATTTATATATCGCTCCACCACATATTAAGTGGGAATGTCTCGCAGATGAAGATCAAGAAAAAATATTAAGAAATGCTTGTAATGATTATCGTGAAGTAATCCGTAATGATTATGAAAAAGACTTTAATACTAATGGAGAGGATTCTACACCTCATTATGAAATAATTATGATGTTTGAGGAGTGGTTTAATGAACAACGCAAATGTATTACACAAAATATTGAGTTTAAACAAATAGAAGATAAGTTTATTGATGAAATAGAAAAATCTCTAGATTTTATTTCTCCTTACTAAAGTTAAAAACATCTTTCTCTTTTACTTCTTTGTTTTTATTAATATCTTTTACTACTTCTAAATTATTTGGTTTTTTATAAGCAGATTGTTTTTTAGCTCTGCTTGTATCAACAGAATGGAAGTTAGTTTTTACTTGCTTAGATCTTTTAGGCATTATTTATAAAATAACAACCTATTTTTTTTTTAATGTTAATAATTATAAATGAGTTTAATAATTACTTCATCGCAAGAAGTGGGTAATACCCCGCAATTACAGGTAGATGCTCCTTATGCTTACAGGAACAATTTTGGTTCAGGTATGAAGATTCCAGCAAACTCTGAAATTGCTGTAGAAAGTGTTAAGATTAATAGGCAACCGACTCTAGATTATGAACCAGGTCAAACAACTTTATTTTGGTTCGGTCAAAGACTAGAAACAAACGCTTCTTTAGATGAGTCTCAATCATATATTATACCTTCTGAAAATAAGATAAAAGCAAATTTATCTCCAGAAGATTTTTCTGAATCATTTGTCTCTATGATAAATACAGCATATTCAGTTCATCCTGAAATCAACACAGTTAGTGGAATAAGTATGACTCCATTACATACAACAACAACAGTCATTAATCCTTTTCAAGGATTCAGGTATAATATTAATCAAATTGGTGCTTCTGCTACGAGCGCTGTTCCACCTGCAGCCGCTTTACATATAATTTATGAAGGCACAGCAGGAGAAACTACTTGGAACGGAACTACACTTACTGCTGGTGGTGATGATACTTATGTTCAGTTACAACCTGAAGATGCTGAAGGTGGTCCTATATCTCTTTTTGATGGTGTATTAACATTCAATAATTTTAGTGGGAATGTGTGGAGAGTTGGTTTATCAAGAGCTATTATTAATCAGGCTACTGGTGGTGATGTAGGTTTAGAAAATCCATACATTCCCTGTGGTGATATTGTTAATGAAGGTCTAGGTCCAGATGGAGACCAATTTTATGATTATGTTGCTGAAAGTGATGGAACCAAAGTTCGTTTATATCACGCTGTCCCCGCAAATGATGGTTCTCCTGAAATAGAAATGCGTGAGATTATTTACTATCAAAATACAGATTCTGCTACTTCAGCAAGCAATGCTGATAACTCATCTTTTGCTAGTGGCTCTCCAATAAATACCGGTGATATTGCTGATATTACATTCACAGTCCAGAATGAAATTGTAGAAATAAGTGCTTCAGGAAATACTATAGTAAGAGCAAATACTGTTACTAGTGCTTCATTTAAAGATCAAGTTCCAAAACCTGTGAGTCAAACTTGTTGGAAGATGTATCCGACGATTGGCCTAGAAGATGATGATGATACAGTTAATGTAACGGCTTATAAATGTAGAAATAATACAACAATCAAGGATAATAAAGTTTATAATGATTGGGCTGTAAAATGTAGAATACATTATGATATGGACGATTTTGTAACAAGAACTGAAGATGCTGGTGGAGCATATAGAATAACAGATCCTTGGAATAATGCTTGGGATTGGGTCACAGAAGTAGAATTTAGAAAACTTAATGTGAGATTCCTAGATGAGTTTGGTAATGTAAATAGCGGTCAAGAAGGATACAATTTTGTTCGTGGTTATAAAGGACTTAATGCTTCTATCATGGAAGGCTATGAACCATTATTTATTGTTGGTAAGAGTGAAAGATATACTAGTTCTAGAGTTCAGGAGTGGAGTCCTAACTCTATGAATGCTTTAGGATTTTCACCTTTTGCAGTTGTTCCATTAGAAGAATCTATTACCGAGTCTTCAGGTCAAGCATCTTTCTCTTCAACAACTAGACCTAGTATGAGTTCAGAAAGTTCTACATTTATAAGAGTTCCTACACTCAATCACAAAACATTTAACTTTGGAACAGGTAATCCATCTAAGATTCTTTTCCAAGTTCCTCGTTTCGATAATAGTGGTGCTGAAACTGGTGCTTTGTTTTTCCAAAATCAAGACAAATCATTTATTGATTTAAATAATCCTGTAGATACAATGCTCACAGATTTAGATGTTCAGTTGGTAAGAAAAGATGAAAAGTTTGCTAGAGATTTAACTGGATCATCAGAAGTAGTATTTTTTATTAGACCAAAATCAAAAATGTAA
>Ga0181387_1000376_pt1 | contig 10377 bp, 7 predicted proteins | sample 10SPOviralmetaG_FD_130119 | JGI IMG/M metagenome (GOLD analysis project Ga0181387, IMG submission 130119) | Marine viral communities from the oligotrophic San Pedro Time Series (SPOT) site, San Pedro Channel, CA, USA - 10 SPOT_SRF_2010-04-27 | ecosystem: Environmental > Aquatic > Marine > Strait...
GTAAATAATAATTTATAGAAATATAAAGTCTATCTTTTCTCTATTTTTTTTTTCTAATTCTTTATCATAAAAGGATGGATAAACTTATGCCTCAAGTAGAAATGCCTGTTAAAGAACCAGAGCCTAAACTACCTGAAACTGATGATAAAGATATTTTGGATAAAGTAATTGATACTATGGATAGTGATAGTTCTGAAAAAATCCAAACTGAAATCGTTGAAGTAGAGGAGCGTGATGTTCCAAGTGAAGATGAAGTATTTGGAGAACCACCTGAAGTTAAACCACTTAAAGAAGAGTTTCCCGTATCTACAGAGTTTGATGATGGTAAGCCAAAGAAACGCAAATATACTAGAAAACAACCTATGACTCAAAAACAAAAAGACCATCTTGCTCGTATTAGAAAAATAGCACAAGAAAAGCGTCAAAAAGAAAAAGAGCGTAAAGCAAACGAAAAGGAAGAAGCACAACTTAAAAAAGTAGAAGAAAGATTATTAAAGAAAAAACAAAAAGAAGAAGTTGAAAAAAGTGAAGAAGAGCAACCACCAGCACAACCAAAATCTAGACCTAGGCTCAAAGAAGCAGTAGAATATAAAGAGAAACAACAAATGTTTTCTCAAGCTGATTTGGATAAAGCGATGCTTAATGCTGTAGCAACCTACGATCAATATCGCAAAGTTCAGAAAAAGGAAAAAAAGAAAAAACAAGCTGAAGAAGCAGAACAGGATAGAATGAAAAGGACTATCCAAAATGCTATTGCTCCTAAACAAACCGCATCAGCAAATGACCCTTGGCGTAGTTTATTCACATAATTAAAAAATAAATGTTATATTATTAATATAATGGATAGTGTTCCCAAAATATTTCCTGTTAAAGATCCTCCAAAGGAAAAACCGAGAAAAGTAGTTCATCCAAATTTACCCGAGCTTCCATGTATTATGGTTTTGGTTATGCCCACGAAAAGCGGAAAGAGTACGATATTGAGCAACCTCCTTTTACGAGATGAATTTTATAAAGGAGCTATGGATAATGTAACAATAATGAGTAATACAATAGACCAAGATGTAACTAGTCGCTTCCTTAAAAAAGCCTGTGATTGTTATACTGGATATGATGATGGAATATTAGGTGGAATCATAGAACAACAAAAACAATTTGATGATGATGAGAGACCTTTCGTTGGCCTAGTGTTTGATGATATTTTAGGTTCAGTAAAAAGAAGTTCATATTTAAATCATCTTGTTACTAGGTCTCGTCATTATGGTGTAGGACTACTAGCAGTATCAGTTCAGTCATTTAAATCTCTAGGACCAACGATTAGAAATAATACAAACGCATTCATCTGTGGAAATTTACAAAATATGTCTGAACTAGACAAGATCTCACAGGAGATGTCGGGTATGTTCGGTGGGGATGATAAGTTTAGAAAAATTTATCATAAAGCAACTGAAGTAAGATATGATTTCTTATATTTGGACTTACAAAGTAATCCTGCTCGTGCTTTTAGAAACTTTGAAGAACAATTAGCTGAAGGTGATAGATTACTCTTTGAGGGAGGAATCCAAAATAAAATTCCTGAATAAAAAATAAAATAAACTTATTCATTATAAAATGAGTTTGTATGGATATTCAGATGCTCTTTCTCAAGGAGCAAACTTTAATGCTAGAGTTAATAACTTCAACGAGGGTATAAAAAGACACAATCAAAAATTACAAGATGATTTTGATGCTAAAGTTAAGGCAAAAGCGGGACAGGTTTCTGATGATAAATTAAAACAAGAAGAAGATGAAGCATTCTATGGGGTTAAAGATGGGTCGGGAGTATTAAGCACAGGAGCAGGTGTAGGTCAAGCCGTAGCCAGTATATCAAAGAATGGATTTAAGGGATATGTAGTAGGTGAAATGTCTGAAAGAGCAAATAATATTAAAAATACAGCACACGCAATTGTTCATGGAGAAACACCACCAAAACCACAACCTAAATCATTTGAGTTAGGTGAAGTAGATCAAGATGGTAAAGTAACAACTAGTCTTGTTGATGCTGAAAAAGCAGGACAAGAAACAGAAAATGCTGCTAATCTTGCTGGAGATGGAGCTAAAGTTGCTTCACAAACAGCAGAGCGTGAATCATCAGGATTAATGACTCTAGGTATTAAAAAGGGTCTCGGCTTGGTTACTCGAGGTAAAATAGGTGATGCCGGACTTTCAGCATTATCTGAAGTAGGTGGTAAAGTAGTTGGAGATTTTAGTGGAGCTATTGATGTCGGTAAGAACATTAAAAATTTAATGGATGGTAAAAATGTATTTAGTGGAGAAGATACTGCTGATAAGTTTCAAGAAGCAGGAGCAATATTAGATGTTGCTGGTATTGCTTTTCCTCCAGCAGAAGTTGTAGGTGGAGCATTAAATCTTGTAGGTGGAGCTATAGACGCTTGGAATGATATTTCTAGTGATATGGATAAAAAAAGAGATGATGCTGTAGGACCACCACCTCCAAAGACAACAGCAGTTAAAGTAACACCTGCCTTTCAGAGTATGGGACTAGTTGCCTCTCAATTGCCTTCAGCAAAAAATCAAATTATTGGTTCTTCTACTTTTTAAAATGTAAATTAATTAATTTTTTTATTTATACTTATTATAAATGAGTTCCTTTTTTGTTTCTAGTGATAAAATTAAGGTCGGACAGACTGATATTTCTATTCCTTCTGAAAATGGATTAAATTACAGGGCTGGTGGTAAGATTGATTTGTATGTTCCACCTACTTCTAAATTTGTTGATTTATCTCAGACAAGATTAAAGTTTAATGTTTCATTTGCTCTTCCAACACTTTCGGCTACTTCTCCTGCGATGCGTCTTCAGTTAGACGCACAGACTGGATTACATTCTATGATCCGTAGTATTCGAATCTTCACGGGTCGTAAAACTGCTTTACTTGAAGAGATAGAGGGTTATGATATTTTAACTGCTCTACGCTTTGATTATGAGACTAATGATAATATGCGTAAGAAGCGTTCTTTAACTGAGGGTGCTACTACTTATGACCCAGCGTCTAGAGGAACTCTTGGAACTAACAAAACTCAACAGGGTAATTGTTTCTCCAATCCTTACTTTACAAAAGTTGAGGGTGATTCACCAACATTAAGCACATCTTTCACAGCAGCAGATGATTATGATTTCCAAACTGTTAAGGGCGAACTTAATCTAAATACTGGTCTTTTCCGTAATGAAGCAGTTTTCCCTGCTATGCTGACTGATGGTCTCTTTATTGAGATTCTACTCCAAGAAAAAAAGAAAGTATTCCGAAAGTTAGACTCCACCTCTGAATACAGAAGGCTTCTACTAAATCCTATGTTCCACTCCGTAAATGGTTCTGATAGTGGTTCTGCTACTAATGGCTCTCTAAATAATAATTCAGGAACATCTTCATTCTTTGTAACTCGGGATAATAATCAAACTTCAACGAACACGTTTCCTTTTGTTGTAGGACAAGAATTTACTTTTGTAAGCTCTGATGGAAGTATAGTGAATGGTTCTAATGGTAGAATATCTCAAATAGAACAAGTAACTGGTAATACAGTTGGAACATCAAAAACAAAGATTACAAGTTTTGTAAGTGTTTCTAATACTATGGGTTTTAAACTTGGTGGTTCGAATGCTTCTCGTGTATTTATGGTTGATAGAAGTGCCGATGTAGCAACTACTTATGACCCTGATTTAACAATAAGTAATGTTGAGCTTATTGTGAAACAAATAGAAGTCCCTGATGGATACGAACAGAGTATGCTTAGTATGATGAAAGAAGGTGGAACTATTAATTATGATTATCGTTCTTTTACTAATTACAGATTTTCTCAATTAAGTGGAGATAATGTTGCGAATATAAGACTTCCTCTAATTGAGTCTAGGGCTACTAGTATCTTGTGTATCCCAACAGATGCTACCACTTACTCTGCTAAACAGCTATTAAGTGGTTCTACTACTTATCTAGAGAATAATGATACATTTGATGTTACTAATCGCTCTAGCCGTAGTGGTCTTGTCGGTATTAGCGATGAACTTCAGGAGTATCAGTTCATCTATGATGGTAAGATTAATCCTTCAAGGAAGGTTGATGTTTCTAAGATTAGTGCGAAGAATAGTATTTCTCAGCAGTGGTGTATTGAGGCGGAAAAGGCTCTGGCTATGGCTGATATTGAGCCATTATCGTTCTTACAATTCCAAGAGAATTTTTTCGTAGGACGTGCGTTGGCGATCGGGCGAAATGCTGTTTATGATGCTCGTGGTAAGGACTTTAACCTTCAGGTAGAATACACAGGTTCTACTGCACAGACAAAGGATAAGTTATGGAACAATTTTGTCTCGCACATTAGGCGACTTGTAATCAAGAATGGTTCTATTCAAGTTCAGGTCTAAGCAAAATAAAAGATAGAAATCACTAATTATAATTTTTTAAGATTTAAATTTTATGTTGGATATATTTATAAAAGAAATATGTCGCAAATGAATGTAGAAATCGTGCCGAGCAACGTCACGGCGAATGGCTCCATAAGTTTCAAAGATGGTAATCCAGTAATTCAGTTTATAATTGGAGAACAGGACAGAATGCTTTTAGGTCAGTCTGTTCGTTTTACCGGTAAATTTAGAACTCTGTTATCTAATGCTTCTTCATCAGTTAGTGATGTTAGTAATCTTGCTATGAGTGAGAGACTAGGTGTATATGCGTGTATTGATACACTTACTATTAAGTCGCAAAGAACGGGTCAAACAATAGAATCTATTCGTCATTACAATCGTTTCCTTTCTTCGTATCTCCCTGCTGTAAATTCTCAAGAAGATAATATGACTCATCTTTATGATCAAGCATTGATCCTTCCAAATTATGCGGCACAGCAAGAATCTGTTGTAAATATTCCTTCTTCCTCTTCAACGCAGAATCACTTCTGTATTTCGCTTCCTTGTGGGATCCTAAACGGAGGTGAGCCGATTCCATTACTCCCTGAAGCAGTAGGTGGTCTGTTAATTGAGCTACACTTATCACCAGACTCGCAGGTATTCCACACAAGTGGTGATGCGGATCAAGCATCACTAAATGACTCATTATATGAGTTTAGTGATGTATCAATTGTTGCTGAACTCGGTGAGCCTGATCCTGATACACTCCAGCAGTTAAAGGGTCAGCAGTCGGGAACTTATGAATACAACTCTCTTTCTTCCTATTATCAGACTGTTAATTCGGCGAATGGTATTATCAATTTCCAGTTAGGTTTATCACGAGTTCTAGGTGTGTTCTCCAATATAGTTCCAGCGGCTCATATCAATAATCTTAAGTTTGATGGTCTTGCTACTCTATATCCAAGTAATACTGGAGGTGAAAGTGCGAACATAAATGAGCTATTCTTTACTCGTAATGGTTCAAAATTCCCAATTGATTTTAATATTAACACACTTCAGCAGACTAATGCGTCTGACCGCACAGTTGATTCGCAGATTATGTATAATTATCTCAACGCAATTACAAAGTTTTCTGATATAACTAGAACTTCAGTTGGTCCTGTAAATAGTAGATACTCTGATTCTGCTCGCTTTGATAAGGACTTTGCTGATGGAGGATGTGTTTTCGGCGTAGGATGTGCTTTTGATTCTATCTCGGATCAAGGTGTGGATTTTAAGAATGTTAATTTTGGAATCAATATGAGTCTGGATTTAACTACGGATTCGCCTCAAGCATTCTTTGTTTTCGTTCACGCTAAACAGACCCTTGTCTTTGGTCCTCAAGGCATGCAAGTTCTCGCATAAATGAAATAATTTAAATTTAATTTTTTGTATTTATATTTTTTTAATTGTATCATTTATAAAATGGAACAACCTGCTAAATCTATGCCTACCCCTGATACTACTGATTCTGTAGAAGACCCACAGGAAACTATGGTTGAACGCGCTCCAGTCGCACCTAATGTCCCTAATCTTTTAAGAGTATCTCCTATGGATACTACTACGGCAACTGATGTAGAAACGAGTATTCTTGATCCTGCTGTAAAGAGTGATACATTCTGTAGATTTGTATTTTTAAACAAGGGTATTTTACACTCTCACTCCAAGATTACATTAGGATTAACAGCACCTGATTCTAATGTTAGATTCTTTGCTCCTCAAGTCGGCATTCATCAATTAATTAGTCGCTGTGCCTTAAAGGTTGGAACTAAAACATTACAAGAGATAGATGGATATAATTTCTTATCGGCGTATAAGTCGATGTTTATCAATAACGAACATCAAAAGGAAAGGGAGCAAGTTCAGTCTGGTAGATGTGTAGCTCACGAGTTTAGATACAATGATGCTACTGATACTGATGGTGGAACTGTTAATGATACTAAAGCATTCACATATGGTCTTTCTAATGGTCGTGAATATTTATCTACTGATGGTGGTGCTTCATTTACTGCTGCTACACCTGATCTTATTGTTCACGATTGGGCGGAGATTGCAAACGCCCCAGTTTTCCAAATTGCTCTATCAGAACTATTCCCTATGCTTAAGCAGACACAGCTCCCTCTCTTTATGATGGAAGAGCAAGTATCTGTAGAATTACATTTTGATCCTGTAAATGTAAATCGTGCTCAGTCGGGTTCGGACACCGCTACTGCTTCATATAAAGTAGATCAGGAACAACTAAAACTTATTGCTGATTACATCTACTATCCTCAAGAGATGATGGAAGCATACAGAGTTGCTAATCCTGTTATTACTATGACTCATTTTGATTATCGTCATTCTAAAGTATCTGTCTCTTCAACCACAGATGATGGTAAGTTAAGAATTAGAAATCTTGGTGGAGCCGGTCGTATTGTGACTAAAGTTATTACTGGTCTCCAGCCTGATCTAGCAACTAGTGATTTACAGATTACAAATAAATTCTGTAGTATTTCTCCAGAAGGTAAATATGACTTTGGTCAAGCGCCAGCCGTCGGCAGACAAAATGGTTCTCTAACTGTAAATGTAAAATACAATGATAGATTCTTATATCCAATAGATGTTGTAAATCCTGCTCGTCAGTTTCACAATACAGCACAGGCGGAAGGTATGGTTCCTTTTGTTACACGTGAAGAGTTTGCTGCTGAAGGCGTTGCTCTTACAACTGATGAATTTATGGGTTATAGTCAGCAGAAGGGTGATGACGGCGATGAAGATGGTATTCTAGGTCGCTTTAACTGGCTCGCATACAGGCTTAATCGTAATGAGCGAGTAAATACTCGTGGTATTGAGTATTTTTACAAGTATGATGGTCTTGGTAATGGTTCAAACTATACCCAGCGTTCTTGGTTAGAACTCGCAAAGACTACGGTTCTTGCTGGAGGATATGTAACAACACAACTATTGTAAAAAAAATATCAAAGATAAAATAAAATAACCTTATCTTTATTATAAATGAGCAATTACACTCAAACTCTACTTTTAGATGCTAACAGATTATCAAGTGAAGAATATTCTGCTAGTAACCTTGCTGATACTGATTTTGCTATATACACAAATAAAGTCTCAAATGGTATAACAATTGATGTTGGTGATCAAGTAAGTATTCAGTCGGCTCATCTAGCTCAAAGAGGAGCAGGTGGATCAACTATTCAGATGGACGGTAAAATACTTGGTGAAAAAGAAATTACTACTACTGAAACTGTAAATTCATTATCTATTGGATTTGATAAATCATCTGATGAACTGGGATATTCTCCAACTGGTTTTGCTTATGAAACATCTTCTAATGAAACACAAAACGTAAAAATGAAGGATAATGAAGCATCTGTAGTAATCTCATATTACAAAACAACAAATGGTGAAAATAATATTACTTTGCCGAGAAATTTTGGTTCAGCTTCTGCGGGATCAGCAATTGTTGGAGATCCTGAAGGAGCAGGAACAACAAACGCATCTTTTTGGAGTGCTTCAGATTCATACGCTAAAGGATTAAATATATATCCTGTAACTGCTTCACATATCTTTACACCAGATTATGATGAGTCCATCGGACGTAATGCTGCAGGAGGGGCTTGTGGTGTAAGAAAATTAAAACAAGATAATAGTAAATATACGATATTTAAAAAGGCTGAAATAATTTATAGACAAGATGAATTATCCAGCGCAAGTAATGCTTCTTATCTTCAGCCATTTGCAACAAAGCCTGATCCTGCTATCCATACTTATAACAAATTATTACAGAAAGTTACATTAAATGTTGCTGAAGGTTATAATACACCTTCTTCAATATCATCAGACATAACAAATGAATTAATAAAAACAGAACCTACAATTAAAATTATTGGTGATGATTTAACAAGCGTTGTGAATTCTACTATTTATAGAGCATTTCCTTGTGCTAATTATTCATTTTTTAGTAATTCGGGTGCTACTCAATTCTTTAACTCAAGTATTGTTGATAATTTGCCTGATAAAGTTGGAGCTAATGCTTGTAATACAGTAGATGCTGTAAATTATTTAACTTCTTACGGTCACATAGGTTTTAAAAGACCTGACTTTGTGGAAAGTGGTAGAGCAATCGGAAAATATCACGGTAATAAAGTGAATAGTAATATAGCAGAATCAAGTTCTGGAACAGCGATAATTTATACAGATTATACTTATAGTGATGAAGTTCTGCTAAAAATAAAAAGATTTTTTGATTCACAACAAATGTATCCAGAACTTTTAAATCACGCAACAAAAGGTAGTAATCATTTAACTAATTATGCTAGTGTGTATCCAGCTGCGACTTCGGCATCATTAAATGCTTCATTTAGAAAAGAAGCAAGATTTCTTCATTTAGGTTTATCTGGAAGCGGTGAGAATGCGACTTCTACAGATGCTTTGGGTTCAGATATGAATTGTATTGCTGCTACGAGTACTGATTTTTCAGTTCCTAGAGCAAGTGCTTCAGATAACTCATCTATTCCAATATTTGTTTATTTCAACGAAAACAGTAGTAATTTAACAGCATCACAAACTACAGGTGATAGAGATGATAATTTAGCATATGGATTTGCGAGAAATAACGGTGGTTTTATCGCTTTTATTACTGAACGGATAGGTGGAATTCCATCACAATATTTTGGAGAACAAGTAGGTTCTAGAATTAATGCTAACACAAAAATAGGATATGATTATCATTTTAATGCTTATGGAAACGCAGCAATAATGCTTTCTAGTGGATTTTCTCCTTTACAATACTACGGACAAATTGAGTATTCTCAGGCAGATGATATACGCCAAGTTTATTTAGGAGCAGACAATGCTCTTTTAAATTTTGATAATGTTCAGAATAGATTCGAGATAAGTAATCTTCACGCAGCCGAAAAAGTAGGTAATTTTTATACAGCAGGAGATCCTAACCCATCAGCAGATGTATTTGCTCCACCTGCTTCTACTCAAGCAGGACAAGATTGTTTTAAGATAAATAAGCAATTAAAATATGATTCTTGGTCTCCATCCATGCAACCCTATACTGTTATTGATCTTTCAGGTAGTGCTACAACTGGAACACAAAAAACATTTATTACTATGAATGAAAATATGGTAAGTGGTTTAATTTATGATGCTCACGGAGGAGTAACAATAGAAGATATGGGTATAGATGAAAAGTTTTGGACTCAATCTATGTGGGGTATTTTAGGTTTCGAATACGGTCAGTTTAATGCTTCAGGAAATATTGAAGAGATAAAAAATATAAATAATAGATTTTCTAATGATAATCCTAATTCATCTGGAATAACAACTAATGTTGATGTAGTAAGTGTAGATTCACAACAGCTTCATTGTAATCCATATGGAACAAATATGTTTAATGCGATGTTAGGATCAAAAGTTAAGTATTATGATACTCCTCAAGTGATTAATAGTTGTGCTACATTATTTCCTGATGGTCCTAATAATAGAGTTTCACCTGCTATAACAATTACAGCCGATTCTACAAAAATTATAGCAAGTAACTTGCCTCGTAAATTATTAAAAGGATATTACTTACTCAATTCAGATATATTGGATACAGCAAACTACTTTCAGACTGCGAATCCATTACAAACTATGGCTATTGTGGGTAAGTATAACGCAGCAAGTGATTTTATTTCTTATGATGGTGGAGGTCCTGTCTTTACAGCGACTAGAAGGAAAACAATAACAAGTATTAAAACACAAATATTGGATCCAGAGGGCGGAACAGCGAATGTTGGAGATAATTCAGGAGTGATATATCGCATAGATAAAGTAATACCTACAGATTTAAATTTTGCTGAAAATTTATTAAAAGGAGAATATGGAAAGCCACCTCAATAATTACTCATTAATTAAGTGATTACAATAAATAAAAAGGATAGAAAAATAGATTATGATTA
>Ga0181387_1000377_pt1 | contig 10373 bp, 9 predicted proteins | sample 10SPOviralmetaG_FD_130119 | JGI IMG/M metagenome (GOLD analysis project Ga0181387, IMG submission 130119) | Marine viral communities from the oligotrophic San Pedro Time Series (SPOT) site, San Pedro Channel, CA, USA - 10 SPOT_SRF_2010-04-27 | ecosystem: Environmental > Aquatic > Marine > Strait...
CTTGTATTTATGGTCTGTTATGGTGTCAAGTCAAATTTCAAGACCCCAAAAATTAAAATTGATTTATTAAAAATACTTAAAAAATATTTATATAGATTTATATATAATATTATACAATGCTTTCTCCCGAACAAAGACAACAAGAAACTCAAAGACTGTTTATGCGATATTTTAGCAGTGATGTATCCTCACAATTTGTTATTAATACATTAGAATGTTTTCAAGAACACTATCCAATTATTCAAACCTTTAAAAATATCAAAAAAAATGGACTTATACTTTTGTGTAACGAAAAGGGTATTAATCCAAGAGGAAAAAAAAATGATTTAATTGTCAGACTTTTTTTTAATGAAGAATAATGCTTTTTTTTTCAGACTTTCATCTTTGGCATACTTTGCCACTATATCTTTATCAACTTTTAATGCTGGACCTTTCATTAATACAGAAGCAAGTCTTGCCCTTGCCCAACTTGTTGAAGTTTGATTTGGTCTTGAACCTCCTGTATAATATGCTGCTCTCCCCTTCTTTAATATTTCTTCTATACCTTTTTTACTTATGATACTTTTAGCAATCTTAGAAGTTTCAGAAATCTTATATCCATATTTATCTTCAAACTTTTTAGCCCAACCACTTCTTTTTGATTTGAAACTTGCAACCTTTGGTCTATCAGTTCCTTCCTTAATACTCTTTATTTGTTTCTTTCTATCCTCTGGACTTAATGATTTAGGCACATACTTTGGATTAATCTTTTTTGACATTTAATTATAGAACAGAAAAAAAAATTGAATTAATTTATAAATTTATATATTTATTTATAAAAACCATTTAAACAAAAAAATATTATATATACATATAACAATGAATCAACAACTTCTAAATCTATGGAAAAATGATACAAGTGCCAATAAACCTAAGTTAATTAAAAGAGGTGGAAAATTTACCAAAACATTCTTAAAATGGAATAAGAAAGAACTTAAAGCAGGTAGGACTATTCACTATGCTGAACCAGGTAAAGTATATTCAACTAAAACTGGTAGGGTTAGAAACTTAACAACTAAACTTAAAAAAGAATTCAATGTAACTCAGGGTGTTGCATCACTTAAATCTAATACTAAATACTTCTCATTTATTAAAGACAGTGGAACTAATAATATAGCAGGCACAGAATATACAACTGACTTAAACTTAAACAATAATTTACTTTTGAAATATCTTATTGACGATAACAATATTTCAGGAAATTATAGACTTATCATTAAAAATGGTAATCAAATGATTATTGACACAGAAGCACTTATTGATTCCAGTTATGTTGCTGATAATAGTTTCCTTTTCCAAGTAAGTTCTACATTTATGATTTGGAACAATCCAGATACAGTTTTACCAAATGACAAAGTAGAATTTATTTTCTCTAAGGAATTTATTTTACCATACAATTATTTTGAGCAAAGATTTCTTGATGGTTTAAATCATTGTTTCTTTCATCCTATTACACAACACTTTCAAAATGTTTATGACAATAGTAAAAGTAAAGATTGTAAAAGAAACTGTATGTCTGCTATTAATAAAATCAATGGCAAGACACTCAAAAATGGTGAAAAAAAGATTGGTCTTATTGAGAAATATAAGTCTGGAATTCCAGAAAATGAAATAGCACAAGTATGTGAATCATTGAATATTGGTGTTGATATTTCACAACCTTTTACAAGTAAAACTCATTATCAATACAGACCTAATAAGCAACCAAAAAAAGTATTCAAATTTATTAATACAAGATTAAATCATATTGAAAAAAGTGAAACTCAAACTGCTTGTGATAGTATGTTTAAATCTGATGACCCAATTGAAGTTTCAAGAAAAGAACTCAATGAGATTAAAAAGAAACTTGATGAAACAAAAGAACTTTGTATTTACAAAAAAAATGTTCATGGTATTCAAAAAATACAAACATTAACAAATGTATATATGTTAAACCAACCATTCTACAAAGCCATTAAAGAATTTGAAACAGAAACTGGATTAAATGAATGTAGTTTTGACAGAATAAAAGAACCTGAACTTGCTTCCTTTGTTGATGGTGGAACTCATTTCAATGGAACAATTGATTTTGAAAATACTGATAAATACAGAAAGAATGAAAATATACCAAGTGATATGAAACATATTGATATGACAAAAGCATATACACAATTTAATTCATATTCAGGATATGAGGGATTTCTTGGTAAAATTACAGATTTCAGAGAATGTAATGAAATTAAAGAAATTGGTTTATATTACATTATTGATGTTAATTTCTCCAAATGTGATAAAAAGTTTATTAGTCTTATTGACTCAACAAAGTGGATTAAATCATATAATGTATATCCAAGTCCTGAACTAAAACTATTTCAAAGTTATGGTGTATCATTCAAAGTAACACATGCTGCTTTTGGAATCAAGAAAGACTTTAGTTTTACTGATACAATGATAAATAAAAAAGATGAGATTGAAGTTGGTGATAAAATCATTAAAGTTCCTTACTACTCAAAATGGACTGGTTTCATTTCAATGAAAAGAAGTTATACTTCATTCTATATGAATGGCGATGAAAGATTTTTCAAAGCAATAAATCCAGATAATGAGTTCTCAATTATGATGACTGACAATAAAGAGGCAAGAGTTCATTATCCAGTCAAATATTCATTTACAAAAAAACATATCACAGCATTCATTACTTCATATCAAAGGTGTATAATGCTTCAACAACTTATGAAAATGAACCTTGATAAAGTTGTAAGAATATGTTGTGATGGTATTTATTACAAAGACCATAAATTTAATATGTTAAAATCATTCACAATCAAAACTGATATGACTTTTAAAAACTCACCTGCAGAAGAATACTTGTCAAATATATTATACAATGAAAATGAGATTGTTTTACCAAAAGCAAAACCAAGAGATTTTTTTATGAGAGAACTATTCAAAGGTGCAGGAGGTAATGGTAAAACTTATTACAATATATTTCTTGATACTGGACTTGTTAATAAAGTATATGTAGCACATTCAAATAAATTGAATACAGGCAAGGTAAATGAATATTACAAAAAATTCAATAAAAAACTCAGTGTATCTTTACATAATAGATTATTGAGTGGTTCATATCAAAAGTATGATACAACAATGTATTCTAATTATATTATTGATGAATGTTCTATGATAGATGAAGAAGAAAAAAAAGCAATGTTTGAGAATTGTAAAGGTAAAATTATTATGTGTGGAGATATTGGCTACCAACTTCCACCTATTCATGGTAAAGAAATGAATGAGGAAGGATTTGATAATGTAATTGAACTACCTAAAAATTACAGGTTCAAAGATGAAGAAACCTTAACCTTTATGAATAAATTCAGAACATACATTGAAGAAAAAAAATCACTAAATTATATGGATTTAGGATTACAAATAATTACAAAAGAAGAACTCAAATCTAAATACAAAAAAGAAGATATGATTTTAGCAGTAACCAATAAACAAAATGACCAATTCACAAAAATGTTCAAACATATCAAAAAATACAAAGTAACAGAGAATAGAAGGCAATTCAAAAATGGTGATATTGTATATGAAAAACCAAATCAACCTTGTGAGTTGAGACATGGTTATACTATTCATTCAGTTCAAGGTGAAGATTATGAAGGTAATATTTACATAGCACAAATGTGTAATCATTATTGTATGAATAAATTATTTTATACTGCTATTAGTAGAACAAGAAGTTTAAGTCAAATTTATATTATCAAAAACTAACTTCTAGGAATGTCTACATTTTGTATCCTTTTACTTTGTTTTTTATAACCAAAAATATCATAATTATTTTTTTTAGTTTTTTTTATCTTTGACAAACCATTTAAAAAACTACATGTTGCTTTGGCATCTTGTTGTTTAAATATTCTTCTACACCAATATTTATATTGCTTACATTCAAATTCAAATTTTGTTCCATCACATTTTACAATATACCAATTTTGATGATTTTGTATCACTTCAAAGAAGGTATTGTTGTTTTCCATTCTTTAAATAAAAAGTCATATAAAAATCTCAAAGAAAAAACATATACAATAGATTCAAAAAAACTTTCAATAGCATCATTTTTTTCAGGTATATCCATTTATATTTATATAATAATATTTCTTTAAGCATCAACCACATTAATTACACCATCTCTGACATTACATGCTTTAATAGTTTCAACCCAAATATTACACTGGACGGCCGCAATACCTTCAGCAGCTCCAACACCAGTCCTTGAGTATCTAATAACTGCTGGTGAAGCACCACTTCTAATGCTATTAGCAGGACTTACAGAATTTGAGTTAGTAGCCATTAAAGGAAAACTTTTCCAATTCTGACGACCAGAAGCAGCAGTCTGATAATTCACACCATGACCTGAAGCACCTGATAATACAAACTCATTACTTAAAGCAAGAGTATTTGCTGTTTCTAATGCACCATCAAATACTTCATCATAAGCACCACTTGGAACACTTAACATACCTTCATCAAAAGTTTGGTTGAGGATAGAATACATAAATGATTCACTTTCAAGAGTTTGGTCAAATAGTGGTTGGTTATTGATAAAGAGTTGTAATTTCTCACCATTTACTTTATCACTTCTTTGGTTAAGCATAACTTGTTTTACATTCTTTTCTAATGGAACAGCAGAAGAATCAGAAATAGCAATATTAAGTTTCTGTAAAAGAATTCTTTGAATGAATCTGTTTTGGAAACCTAACTGAATATCAGTAGTGGCAGAAACACCAGCAGCAAGAGCAGGAATAGTTTTTTGAACTAAATTTCTGGACCTGTATTGGAAATCTAAACCATTTCTTACTGAATCATTTACTAATTTCATAACATCAGCATCATCATAATGAATAAAGTTAAGAAGCATATTACATTTGGCTCTTGGAATATCAATTGTTTTAACTGGAGTTCCTAAAACAGTAGCAGCATCAGTTGTAGCAGTAGCGGCACCACTCTGTCGTCCAGTCCAAGTGATAGTATCACCAACAGTAGCACCACCACCACCATTTACACCAGCAATAGCAGTTGCCACAGCAACAGCACCACCACCATCAGCAATATCACCAACAGTTGCTCTTCCTACAAAACCTTGACCTGTTCCTGCTGAAACACCATCACAGAGTTCCCCTGGAACATAAAGACCAGCACCAGCAGTAAAGTTATTGGTTGTAAGAACAGCTCCAGGTTCCCCTCCACTAGCAATCACATTATTACCATTAGTTTCCCAGTCAATTTCAATTGTAATTTCTGGAAGAGCATGGAGTGGTAGTGCTACATCCCTGAGCATACCAAATAAATCAGAAAGTTTGATTTGTGCTTCTGGTGCTCTGTCATCTTGAATAGATTTAGAACCAGCAGTGTTGTGTGCTGCTTCATCAGAAAGTCTGTATCGTCCTTTACAGTCAATAACATATGAATTATCAGAACCCATTTTAACATCTAAAACACCAACTTTCTTTTGCTGGTTCATAAGTTCTTTCTTTAATGATAAATAAGAAGCAACCTGTTGTAACTGGTCGCAAAGAACACCACCTATATAAAGTCTTGCTGCTCTAATTGGTAAAACTCCTGTAAGTCTTTGAGGGCAACATAACAGACTATTTGCTGCTAAATCCTCAGCAGTCCATAGGACTTGATATTCTAATACTGAATCACTGTCAAGAATACCTTTTTTAGGAATTCTAAATGTTGCTTGACCTGAACCATTATTGGCAAAGGAGAAACCAGCAGGGGATAAAACAACAGATTCAATCCTGGCAGATTGATTTTCATTACTCATTTGAGGAACTAAAACAGATGGAAGAGACATTTTTATATACTATACAAATATAAAAAAATTTTAAATTGAAAACTAAAAGAGATTAAATTAAGAAATACTATCTAAGACATATTCACAACACCCATATTCTGATTAACAACTATGTTATTGATGTTAAGGTAGTAGAAGAATGCTCCATATGGAGTGGAAGGGTCAGCGGCAGTGTCAGCAGGGTCAGCAAGATTGGCATTGATAGTAACAGATAAATTGTCAATTTGGCTATTGATGCCGTTCCCACTGACCTCATCATAGGAACAACCAGCAGCAAATGAGGAGAAACCTTGTCTTTCAACAGCACCTCTGAGATTGTCAGGGTTGAGGGAAGAGTGTTTAATATCTGCTGTTTCTTTGTGAGCAGAAAGGTAATTCCAGGCAACTTGTGGAAGAGTGGAAGGTTGATTAATCTGAAGACCAGCATTTTTGTTTATCTCTAAGGTATAGTAGAGAGGAAATTGCTGAGAATTTTTCCTAAATACAATAGAACTTAATCCAGGATTATATAATGCTAAACTATTTTGAGCATATGTGTTTAAGAATTTAGTAGGACAGAATGCTGCCATACAAGAAAGAGTATTCCTTAATCCTAATCTGTGATTTAATGAAGTTGTTCCATTTGTATCTAATGTATCAAAGATACTAGAATAACTTAAAAATCTAAGTGTCTGACTTGGTTGTGCTCTCTTTGCCATAACAATAGCATCTTCTTCCATTATAACTGGAACATGTAGTTTTGGATTTGTAATTTCATAATAGCCATTCACAGCATCTGCTCCAAATAAAGCAGCAGAATTGTTATTTAATGTAATATCTAAAGTTGCTCCTTGAGTGACATCTAAATCAATAGGGTCACTGAGGCATACTCCACAAAGTATTCTCATACTGACTTTCATTGTTTTACAAACATTTCTCCTTGCTGTAAGAGTATCAGCAGCAATACCAGGAACATTACCATCATTGTTAGTTACACCAAAACCAACAGATTTCTGTTCATTGAATAACTGATTATCCATATCATTTTTTGAGTGAAGAGAAGATACTATAAGTTTTGCCAAAGTTGGATAGTTATTAATTCTTTCCATCTGACTTTCATTGAAGTTTCTGCTAGACCAAGAAACAGTTTGGATTAAACTGTGTGCGGCAATGTAAGGGTCAATTTGAAAATCTTCTGCCATAGTTGGAGTAGCATTATTTGCTTTTTTGAAATCAACATCAAATTCAAGTCTGATGTCTTTACCAACCATTAGTCCTTTATTCCCTATGTCAAATCTCATTGTATTCTGTGCAGCATTATATCCATAAGTGGCAGCAGCATTTGAAGGATTAATTATTAAGTGTCGTCTGGAACTCATTTTATACTATACAAATATATTTTATTTTTTGTATTTAATTTAATAACTTTTTTTTTATAGTTAATCAATCATTTCTATACTTAAAGAATAGTTTTATAAATTTATATATAATATAATATAAATGACTTGGACACATAAAAATATATATACACAAACTTATAATATTATTAAAAAATTAGGTTGTTGTAAGATTAATCAAGGAGATAAATACTTTCCCTTTTTTTATAATCTGATATATAGACACCATAGATTTAGAGAGAAAGTTGGAAAAGGTGTTAGGTGTTTCAGAATAAAAATGACTGAAATTGACCCTACACAATATGAATTACAAATAAAAAGAAGAAGTAAAGAAGATGAAATAACTTTGTATGGAAAATATAAATATGAAAGTTTTGATTGGTATTATTGTGCTACTGGAATAAAAGCTAGTGATTTGACTGCTGCTTCCAGTAGAGTTGTTGGTTGTTTTAGATATGCCTATAAAATTAATAATAGAGATGAAGATGGGAATTGGACTTGTAAATATTGTAATAAAATTACTAATAATCCAAAAGAAATACATACAGACCACATATATCCTCAGAATAAAATGCTTAAAGAATTTTGTAAAAATAGAAATGATGTTCCAGTAAAATTTGATAAAGATATAAAAACAAATGAAACCAAATTTAGAAATGAAGATATTAAATTTCATACAGATTGGATAGAATATCATAATGATAATGTAGAGTTTCAAATATTATGTAAAGAATGTAATAGAAAAAAAGGAACTAAAATAATTAATGAACAATAGTTCTTAATATAGATTTATTATTTAATTTTAAAAACATCATAAGGGTCATCACTTTGATATGTAGGAACTTGTGCCCATTTAGCAATGGCCGACTTTCTACCCCATCTATTGGGTTGTTGAATGTTATTTTGCGCTATTGCTTTTGCTTTACTTTCATTTTTAGTTTTTATTTTATTTCTTTCATCTTCTCTTATTTGATATTCAAATAATTTCATTTGAGTTAATCTCAATTTATCTTCTAAACTTATTCCTTGATTTTGAGGAATATTAATTGGTTCTGAAGGTTTTGGAATAGGTTTAGGTTTTGGTTGTTCTGCTAGAACTATTTTAGGAGTTGTATCTTGAGATAATGGACTACATGGTTTGCCAAACATTTGTTCTTCTTCTTTTTGTTTTTTTAACATATCTTTTTGTTTTTTCTTCTCTTGTCTTTTCTTTAAACTAGCTGCTCTCATTTTACTCATATGTGCTGCTAGTTCCTCTGGACTTTTTGTTGATTTGCCTCTTTTCTTTTTCTTTGGTTTTTCTGCTTCCTTGGTGATAATCATTTCCAGTTCTGCTTTTGAGGCTTGTGCCTCTACTAAATGCTTTGCTGTTGATTCTTCTTTTTCAATCTTCTCTAGTTCTTTTTCACTACTAGTATTTTTCTTAACTTCTTTTTTACTAAATATTTCCTCTTCATTAACTGGTTCAGGAGGCAGTTCTTGAACTATCTCTTCCTCAGTTTTTGGTAGTGGGGTCATCATTTCAGTTGGAAGAACACTTGGCATATTAATATAGTTTAAACAAATATTTTAATTTTATACAAATTTACACAAAATTAAAAGAAACTTTAAAAAAGTTTAGACAAATCAAAGATTAAATATCAAGAAACAAAAGATTGATTTACAAACCAAAAAAATAAAACAAGGAGGAAGAATTGGAGGAAGATTCCTCAATTATTATAAGATTTTTGGTCTAACCTTTTTTTTAAAAAGGTTTCTTAATAAACAACTTGGTGGAAACCATTTGGGTCAGCTTGAATTCTCCTTATATGATGGCAGAAACTAGTCCAGAGTTTAGAAGTTGTACCACCAGCAGCATTGTATTCAATATATAAGAGAACTTCAATGCCTGATAGGTCTTCTGAACTGCCTTTATATGACATACCTCTACCAATAACAAAATTTTCATAGTGTTTTCTTAAATCATTAGCATGACATCCACTATCCTTTAAGGCTGCTTCTAATTCTTTGATATGTTCTTGTGAAGCATACCGCTCAGCAAACAACATAGAGTTGAGATTGACTGGTCTGTCTGGTCGCCTTTCTTCACCATATTGGAATTGGTATTGTTTTAAGTTATTATACTCTCCATCCCAATTGTATCCAGCAATAGAAAGAGCATTTGCTTGATTTGCTGCTTTACCTTTAACAAGCATACCTAAACCTCTGTTTGACCTACAAGGGATAGTAATTGTATTAAAAGCTTGTGTTGCTGGATTGGTGGTTTTGTAGCATGAGTAAGTTTTAATATCATAGAAAAGAGCGCCCTGTTCCATTCTTGAAAGCATACTCTGAGCCATTTGAGGAGGCACTTCAAGAGTTCTTATAGCAAGTTGTGGATTAGTGATTTTATAACTAGATGCAATAGCATTTCCATCATTTCCTAAAGTTGGTTCAATGGTACAATCTCTGTGTGACCTAGTGGCAGTCGCAGCAATACTACAAGCAATTTCAATATTACCATCAGCATTGACAGTTACACCAGTAATAGTTTGATTGGCAAAATCTTCAGCAGCACCAGTATCACCTCTTTTAGTTTTTAATGTAATTCTATCTCCAACAGTAAGTGGAAAATCATTTAAATCACTAAAAGTATCATATCTTGGAGAATCAATAACTTTTGCTCCATCATAAGGACAAAGATTTGGTGATAATACAATTGCTAATATATTGCCCCCAGCAGGAACAACAATATCTTCAACTTTATATGATGCTAGGCACTGTCTTTTAAGAACTTTTACAGCTTCTTCTAATTCAATTTCAACTTGGATTGATTCAAAAGCCATAACAGGGAGAGCAGTATCATTACCCCAGAGTCCAGATTCCTTTAATTGAGTAACACATTTAATTTTGTTATTAACTGGTGGATTTGCTACACCAGTGCAAAGTAATCCTTGCTTACCTACATTATGGTCAAAGACAGCTGATAAATTCCTTTCATCATCAGTCTGTCCATATTCAGCACACATATGTGCTAAATCATTGTAATTATCAATGTCTTCAACAATAACATTATTAACATAACATTTAAGTGATTTTATCACAACATTACATCCCTGTTTAGATTTATTAAACTCAAC
>Ga0181387_1000378_pt1 | contig 10338 bp, 9 predicted proteins | sample 10SPOviralmetaG_FD_130119 | JGI IMG/M metagenome (GOLD analysis project Ga0181387, IMG submission 130119) | Marine viral communities from the oligotrophic San Pedro Time Series (SPOT) site, San Pedro Channel, CA, USA - 10 SPOT_SRF_2010-04-27 | ecosystem: Environmental > Aquatic > Marine > Strait...
CTAATACAAGCTGTACGATAAACTCCATCAGCAGATGAAACAATATTAATCCAGTTAGCATTTGGTGCATTATCCGCTTGAACCCAACTAGCACCATAATCGGTTGAATTAAATATTACCCCTCCCGAAACAGTTATAGAAGAGTATTGACCAGACGACGATGTTGTTATAGAATTATAATTACGAGCATTAAGAGATACATCAGTCCATGTTTTTCCAAGTGTTTCAAAATCAGGTGGCATGGAACTAATTGTTCCATCTACACTAAAACTATTTGCACCATGAACGTTTGTGCCTCCAAAATCCCAATCATTATTTTTAACTATAGTCTGTTTCCCTAAATATAAATTGGACATATTAAAGTGTGTTTTTATATATTTTACAGAGAGTTCTATTTGGTTTTTAATGTAAATTTGTTTTTTTACATTAAAATTATTAAATAATTGTTCAAATTGTTCAAATTATTCAAATTATCCAAAATGCGTTACCCAACGACCTTCGTTCAGAGATTGATTTTTGATATATATAAGGTATATTATGCGGTTTGCTTCTATTTTTAAATCAAATTCTCCGTTAGGTGAATATAGATGATTGTATATTTTATTAGTTCCGTCCTGTGATTCTAGATCAATTGTGTGATTTGAGACATTCACTATTAATATTGCCTTAGAATCTATAGGATTTGCTGGTAAAACTAATTGACTCATCGTTTCTATGATTAAATATGAATCATTTTCTTGTATTTGATATGAATATTGATTAATTCTTAATGGTAAACTTGTAACATGGAAAAAATTGCTCATTATTCTTAAAATAGTATGAGAATATATGCCACATATATATAATGTCTTCTAGTGATTATACAAAATTAAGAAAATTTAGACAACTAAATGGATTTAATCCCGATAATAGTGCGGGCATTAATGTTCAAAATAATATGATAGAAACAGTTGTGAATAGTCCATATTCACGTAGTCTCTTTGGTATACCTATACATGGACCTTGTACCTATACAATAAATGGAACATGCGGGGGGACGACTGGTGAGAATGGAACCATTAATTATAATGGAATTGAAGGTGCTCCCGTTAGTAGTGTATGTTTGAATGGTGAAAGTATACCATATTATCCAGCTGGTGCGAATTCTATGGGTCGCACAGGACCACGAGGTTTAATAGGTCCAACTGGATCCGGTGGTCCCGGACCTGAAGGTCCTCCTGGTCTGTCACTGGAATATAATCTATTTTTACAACCTAGTTCAACAACCGTTCCAGATGCATCGGGTGTTATGATTGAAGATCCTAGTATGAATCTAGCACAGAACATATTATCATATACATTTGCCTCCAATGAAACTTCACCTGTAGAAATAGTTTCATTTACTACACAATTTTCCACAATTTCAACAACTTCTATAGCACAAGGTTTATGGGATTTACATATATATGCTGGTGTAAATCAATCTTCTAGTGATGTAGTTTTCTATATGAAAATATACGAATTGGACCAGTCGGATAATGAGGTTCTCATAATTGATGGTGAAACGTCCGCTTCTTTAATCACCGGTTTTGTTCCAAATAATAGATACGTACATTCTGTTTATTTCCCATTCTATTCTTTACCCGATTATGAAAGTAATGTTCGTATTCGCGTTTACGCCAAGCAATATACCAATAATAGTACAGTAGCACAAACCGTTAATTTTTACTTTAATAATTCTACTCTTTCTTATTTGAGAACCACTTTAGCAAATCAAATATTACCGAAAGGTCCCACAGGACCGATTGGTTATACAGGACCACGTGGCATTGATGGTGTTGATGGTTCTGCTACGAATACAGGTGCGACTGGTTCTACTGGTTATACAGGAACACAAGGATTAATCGGTTATACCGGACCACAGGGAATAATTGGTCCTACCGGTCCATATGATCCGGGAATAGCAGGTAGTTTATTATTTTACTCTGATTTTACAAAAAGTGATGTAGTAAATGACTATGGAGATTTAAAGATATACACTACTCATAATTATTTACAAAATCTCAATAATAATAATGTTATAGATCCATCTGCAGTTGATATTATTTGGATTGGTAATGCGTGGTTACCCAGCGATGAAACGCCCATTGTTGATGCAAATGTTGGTACATACGTTACGAAACTGGTTGTTCCAAATGGTGTACCTAGTTTTTTAGCATTTGAAATTAGTACTGCGTCTAGTGATAATACAAATGGAACATCCATTATGATTGTAACACGTGGTGGAACAATCGTTTATAAGAGGCGTGTTAATTCGGCGTATGCTACATTGGTTTCTTATACAACTAAACATTTTTGGAACCAGTTTCAAAGTGGCGACATTATTACTTTCAAAACATATGAAGGTAATACTGTTGGTAATAATAATACACCTATTATTGAAGATTTTGCTGAGACTAATATTTTTTCAGCACCTTTGTCTAATGGATTAAAGATATATGCTATGATTAATTTATAGTTTTTATACATAAGAACGTCTTGATTTCTTTCTATTTTTATGAGGTTTTTGAGGGTTTTTTCTTGTTTTTCCTTTTGATTTTGATTTTGATTTTGATTTCACCGTTGGTTGTATCCATTTTGTCATGAACATATCAAAAAGTCCATTTCCTTCATTTAATGATGAAGAAGATGATGAAGATGATGAAGATGATGAAGATGATAAAATTTCATCGTCACCAAATACCATTTTTCTTAGTTTGTTAATATATTCGGTTCTGTATAATGGATTGCTTGGTGCTTTCACACCATAAATGTCGGTTGTTACATTACAAGATAAATCTATTATATCAAGATCGGTTATTTCGATACCCAAATCAGCGCATATATTTTTTACACGCATTAATATTTCTTTAAATGTAATTGCTATATATTGCGTTCTTAACTTTGCTGTAATAAAAGGTTCATCCTTATTAACTTTATCCCAGTTATATAATATATCAATGGGTTCACGTCCTGGAATATATAATATTACTCTGTTATCATTAACATTTGTATAGTCACGATTGGCGTGACCTTCCTCGTCTATACCAAATTCGCTACTAGTTATCTCGTGTGTTTTTAAAGGCATCGTAACACCTTTTCGTTTACTTGTTATTCTATATGGTTCATCTGTATGATCCAAAAATTCTTTTGCCATAACTCTATTTTCTGAATTACTATCTTCTTTTTCTTCTTCCAAAACCTGTTTTATTATGGGATTGCTATTACGACGATTGTCTTTACATGCTAGTGCGTCGCAACAACCATATATATCAAGCGATCTTAAATCTTTCTTGAATTTATTAATTTTACGCAAACCTTTCTCATTTTTTTTTCTATATTCATTGTCTATTCTGGTTGCTAATGTTTGGTCTAAATAATTCACTACTCCCATTCCCGTTGCATACATAATTCGTACATTATATGGTAATGTAAATTTTGGATGTCTATTTGCACTATTTCTAGGCACGTTCCACTTTCCATGTGTTGTTATCATTAATTTAGGTATCATATCAAAATTGGATGAAGGTGGCATGATTGTATTATATAATAATTATATATAAATATATGCTCATATCCGATTTTTTCTGGGTTTTTATTTATGTTTCTGGTTTTGGTTTTAGTGACATATTGGTAAAAAATTTTATCAAAAGTAATGGTTCTCAATTAATATACTATACAATCTTATTGACAATTGGAACATTATTACTATTGTATTTTCACGAAAGTCAAACGGATAATAGTTAAATATATATATATATATATGTGAATTGTATATATATATATGCCATACAGTATTCGCAAAATGCCTAATCGTAAGTGCTATAAAGTTTTCAATAAAAATACCAAAAAAGTCTTTGCCAAGTGCACAACAATGGATAAAGCAAAGAAACAATTACGACTATTACGTGGTCTTAAGAACAACCCAAAATTTAGAAGTAAGTTTAAACGCGCTACAATGAAAAAGGGTGGTAAAATACGTAAAACGGTTAAAAAATGGAAGAAAATATGAAAAAGTATTATATAAACAATGAAGTGCTGTTATCTTAGTTGCTCAATCTCTGCTGTATTTCTCATTGCTATGGTTTACATGACTTTTTTAACTGCTAAAAATGAAACGATACAACGGTATCGTGATAGTCTTCCTAGTAATTTAATCGATACATACGATGAAATTGTAATTGAGAGAACAAAGATTTATTATACCGGATATGGGTTAGGTTTATGCTTAGCTCTCGTTATCATACTATATAATAATTATGTTCTCAAAGAACGAATGACTCCTCGTAATCTTGTATGTATCATTATCTCGTCTGCCTTCTTGGTGAATTACTTTTATTATATTTTAACACCAAAAACCAAATGGATGTTGGATGAAATAACCAACCCCGATGATGTTAAGGCATGGTTAGAAATGTATAAGAGTATGAATAAATATTATCACGGCGGATTGGCTCTCGGATTAGTTTCTGTCGGTATTTTCGGTTATGCGTTTAGATAATTTTTTTTGTCTTGCTATGTGTATAGTATTGTGTGATAATGAATGCCTATGTTGTGTCCCGACCATCAAATACATATAGTAATCATACTACTACGTGTATTCGGTTTTCAGAAAATCAAATACATACTATAGAAAAATATAAAAGGGTATACACATTTAAGAAAAAGGAGCAAATTAACGAAAGTTCTCCAACCTTTTATAATAATACCATACAGAAACATATTAATCATGCATTAAATACAACTACTAGTTCCCTCGTTAAAAAAGACGTGATTACAATTATTGGATTTGGAACTTCGGGCTCTGGCAAAACATATAATTTATTAGGTATGGATTCTAGTGGATTACATAATAAATACAGTGTTTTATGTGGTGTCATTAATGATATTACAAAAACTAATCATATTAATACTATAATTGAAGTCACACAAGTTTATAAAAATCAGATGTTTGTCATACAACCTGCTCGTAAAATAGCGATAAATCAAGTATTTAATACATTCAAAGATTGTCTTGGTTGCTGGAAACAACAGCAATTTAGCACTCATAATTCATCACGTGCCCATTTAATCATAAAACTCAAATTTAATGGACTAGAAATACGTATTATTGATACAGCTGGTTTTGAAACACCAGATGAGGAAAGAGAACATGTAGAAACTGTCGCAATTAATCAAGATATGCTGGCTTTTAAAGAGTGTATTCGCGCAGTTGCTGAAAAGCAGAGTTTCATACCGTCGCGCAGACGCACTATTACACATACATTATTTGAACATAAAACGTCAGCGCATATAAAAAACCATATTTTTGTTATTGGTGCCATTGATCCAAATTATGATACAGAAGAAATGAACCTTCTATGGAAGGCAACTAATCCGAAGCACCCGAAGATAGGTATCATTCATAATACTTTGAATTACTTAACTATGTTGAAATGCGCGTCTGTTGTTACTACGCGTCGCCCTATTACATCACGAGAAAAACGTAAGGATGCACTACCGCGTGTAAAAAGTCAAAATTATATACAACCACAGATTGAAAATCGAGAAAACGACTCAAAAGTATCCAATAAACTTATAGAACAACTTAATACAATAGAACCAAAATATGCCGATTATGTTCCAGAGAAACCCATCACCCCAGTTAAAACAGATAAACCGAAATTTAGATTGAATAGAGAACGTCGTTTATCAGAACCAGTAAAACCGTCAGTTCCGTCTGAAGTTTCCAAATTGAAAGAGAAATATAACGAGATGAAAAATGACTCTGATATGCTAGATACTAGAAATATGATGAATAATATAATTAAAAATCGTCGTAATTCAGAACCCACTCCAGTAACACGGTATATAAATAATCAGGAATTATTGATGAAACGAATGAATAAACTGGACTATGATAAAGATAAATTACAGGTTCTGAATCTGATAAATGACCAGCAATTATTAACTATTACCATGCAAATGGTCGTTCTGGAACGATGTAATGTGTTAGCGTCAAATGATAAATAATTGTTCTATATTCTCGTTAATATTACAATAAAATCTTTATATAAATCGTATAAACATTGGTTCATAAATAGTATTAGACTAATCATGAACCAACCCTCTGGGGAACAACAGTATGTTATAGACAAATTAAAAGAAGGTTATAATGTAATTTGCAGTGCCGTTGCGGGTTCTGGTAAATCTAGTACTATTCTAGCGGCTGCGAAACAATTCCCCGATAAAAAGATAATACAACTCACATATAACTCAGAATTGCGCGCTGAAAATATGGAAAAGGTTAAAGCAATGAGATTAACTAATATAGAGGTTCATACGTTTCATAGTTTGGGGTTTCATTATTATTCAAGAGACTGTAATACTGATACGGGAATTCGTAAGGTTCTCCGAAATGCCATGAAACCCGTTCGTACCATTCCGAGTTTTGATATATGTATGTTAGACGAATATCAAGATAATACAAATTTATATTACCGTTTAATAAGTAAATTTTTAGAGGATGCTGGTCGCCCTATACAATTATTGATACTCGGTGATGCCCGACAATCTTTATATGAGTTCAAGGGATCAGATTCGAGATTTCTTTCTCTCGGCGATAAGGTTTGGGGACAATTTCCATTTCTCAGCGACAAACGCTTTCTTCATTGCACTTTGAAAATGTCTTATCGTATTACAGACCAGATTTCATCCTTTGTTAATAAAACTATGTTGGATGAAGAGTTGATGTTATCTTGTAAATCTGGAGAACCTGTCGTTTATTATAGAGGTTCTCCACATAATACAGGAAAATACATCGTATATAATATCAAACAATTATTAAATGCTGGTGTAAAACCCAATGATATCTTTATTTTGACGGCATCGGTGAAAAGTGCGGTTGTAAAAAGCATTGAAAACACACTCGTAACTAACGATGTTCCTTGCTACGTTCCCACATTTGATATTGGTAAATTGGACAAGCGTATTATTAACGGTAAGGTCGTGTTCTCTACATTTCATTCGTCAAAGGGTCGTCAAAGACCTTATGTATTTGTTCTTGGTTTTGATAATGATTATTATAAGCGCTTTGCGCGTAATGAATTGGATACGACAAACTGTCCCAATGTTTTCTATGTCGCATCTACACGTGCTTCATGTAGACTTACCGTCATTGAATTTGAGAACAATCGGTATTCCAGACCACTGGATTTCTTAAAAATGAATCATCATGAAATGGGACGCACAGATTTTATTGATTTTAAGGGTGTACCCCGAAAGTATTTTGATATAGAAGATGAGGATAAGGACGAAGATCTTATTAAAACAAAGCGTGTTCGTGCCAGCGATATCGTGAATTTCATACCAGATGCAATTATAGAAGAAATATCACCTATAATTGAACGAATTTTTAAACCAGGTTCTCCAAAAAGTAATTTGATAGATGAAATGGAAATACCAAACATTATACAGACACGCAGTGGTTTATTTGAAGGAGTGAGTGACCTTAATGGAATTGCGATTCCTTGTATGTTATATGATCAACTCTATAACGAATATTATCCCGAGAAAGAGAACCCCGGTAATACACTTTTTAAGCGAATTCATATGTTATTATTGGAATCCAACGAGAACGAACATACGTATATTAGAGAATTTGTGGATAAACTACCCAATCCATGTAAAACAATCGAAGATTATCTTTTTCTTGCCAATGTTCTCTCGTCAATTGAAGAGAACCTGAACTATAGATTGAAACAAATCGATGAAAATGACTATAATTGGTTGTCTTATGAACTCGTTGAAACGTGTATGGAACGCTATAAAGGTGTTATTTTAGATGATATTAACGAAGGTTCTCCATTTGAAGCCGAAAAATATATTATATCTCCATCAATGATCGGAGAACAAGAGCAATTAAATCGTGTTTTATCGCCATATTTTATGAATATTCAGTTTGAATTCTCTGGAATATTAGATTTAATGACAAAATCTTCTATTTATGAGTTTAAATGTACGGGTTCTCTAACATTGGAACATAAGATTCAATTGGTTTTTTATGCATGGGTATATAATGTTATATCTAGAGAACCCAGAGAATTCAAATTATATAACGTCAAAACCAATGAGTTATTAGTTATGGATTATGATTTTGATGATTTAACATTAATTATGGTTGCATTATTAAAAGGTAAATATGAAGAAACAGATCGTAAAACCGATGAAGAATTTTTAGAAGAAAATAATGGTGTCTAATAATATTAAAATAATGTATACAGTTTATATACATTATTGAATATGTCAGGAAAATTTACAAAAAAAAGAGTCAGATCAAGTAATAATATTTCCAATAGCAAAAAAAAACTCAAAGTAGAAAAACAAAATAAAACCAAAAAAAGGGGTAGAAGTGGTTCAAAATTAAGTAATCGCCCCGAAGGAAAAAGAATTAGACGCCCTACAAATAGATATTCACCAGTGATAATTAAACCAAATAAAAATACTGAGAAAAAAAAAACAAAAGAAAACAACAAAATATACAAAAGAATCACTAGAAAAAATGATGTACTCAATATCATCTGTATTTACTGGAAATAAAACATTTGCAAATAAACTTACTTCCATTAATAATTTATTGAAGGACGAACTAGGGAAAAAAGTAAGAGATGTTATTACAGGAGGTTCAACACCTGACACTGAATGTAAAAAGGCTCGTGAACGAGCAAATAATCTGGGACATATGTCAGCACCAGGGATTGATTATAAACATCAACGCGAACGCGAAAACGGCGTTGGAGCTATTGATGTAGAGGATGGTTTAAGAACAAAAGCAAAGGGACTTAATTCTCAGAAAAGACAAGCTCAATTTTCATTTCAGGCAGAACAGCAAGGATTTTGTGGAACTTGTTGGTTATGTGGTTTAGACGTACATTATTATTCTGGTGAAGGTTGGCTAACATCTTGTGGAGAATGCGAACATATTGCTGCAATCACTGCATCATTTTTAACAGGAATGTTAACCAGTGCCAATCTTGATATACAATCGTATAATTATGGCTCCGCCCACGTTCACTGTAATCAAAAGAAGAGTGATACAATTTCTATGAAATTTACTAATGATGGATTATGGGAAATATGGAAAGAAGGAACTGATAAAATAATAGAGGACATTGTTGATAGATCAATGCACGGAAGTGAATATGATCCTGTATTTAAAGTACAATTTCAGGAAAAGTTAAAAAATATACAAGCCTTTAAAAATAGTATTCGTACAAACATAGAAGGCGTTACAAAAGAATGGTGTAATGTTGCAAACAGAAGTATTACTGGCATAGAGAAGAAAAAAAGGTTAATGGGTTATAAATTAACAGAAAAAGCAAAAGAAGTTACAATAGAACTAATGAAAGAGATAAAAGGTTATCAAAAATTCTTAAAAGGAGGCAGGGTGAGCAAAGCAAAAACTCAACTTGTATTATCACCAAAACAGAGTAAGGAAATAGAATTAATAGATAACATACAGAGTAAAAATAATATAAGTAAGAGACAAAAGGATCAATTGGAAACAATGTCTATAACACCAACAGATAAAGAAGTTGAAAATTTCAAAAATATATTTGGAGAAAAAATATTCAATCTTCTGACTAGTATACATATATTACAAGGATCAATAATAAAAGAATTTGGAATAGATTTCTTCAATAATCTAGAAAAAGCGGGTCGAATAACCCCTCGTTTTGCAGAATTAAATAAGTCATTACAAAAATTCAACAATGAGATGCTTAAGAAATTAGATAATTAATAAATCATATATAAAAATATATCTAATACTATGGATATGAGAGGTTCTTCTACTCTGAGAAATATGGTTACGAGTTTTAGACACGGTATCGGGTCAGAGACACGTATGCGTATTGACCTGTCAAAGAGTTTAGGTATAAACATTATCGACTCAAATGGTAAGAAATATATGGATATGTATAATAATATTGCTTCTCTTCCTGTTGGTTATAATCATCCTCGCATGTTAGACGCCGTGCGTAACGGCGATTGGAACCAACATTTATTACAAAGACAATCGCTAGGTGTTATGCCACCGGATGATTGGGACAAACAAATCGATAATTCTATTGGTCGTATTAACCCGAATCCAGATGTGTATGATGTAAAACTGACTGGTGGTTGTGGTTCTGTTGCGGTTGAAAATGCAATGAAGACAGCATTTTTATATAAAGCGCGCAATGAAAACATATTAATGGATTATTCGCTTACAAATATTGCACCCCAGTATAGTATTCTCTCGTTTCGTGGCGGTTTTCATGGACGTACATTAGGTTCTTTATC
>Ga0181387_1000381_pt1 | contig 10313 bp, 12 predicted proteins | sample 10SPOviralmetaG_FD_130119 | JGI IMG/M metagenome (GOLD analysis project Ga0181387, IMG submission 130119) | Marine viral communities from the oligotrophic San Pedro Time Series (SPOT) site, San Pedro Channel, CA, USA - 10 SPOT_SRF_2010-04-27 | ecosystem: Environmental > Aquatic > Marine > Strait...
TCTTTTTTTATTTCTTCTTTTTTTATTTCTTCTTCTTTTATTTCTTCTTCTTTTATTTCTTCTTCTTCTTCGTCTTCTTCGCTACTTATATCTTTTAACATTTCATTTAATAGCTCATTATCGTATTCTTGATCTTTTAATTCAACTTTCAATTGTTCTAAAAAAGACATTTTTATATATATAATAAATATATTTTTATATTTTATAAAATAAATATTAATATATAAATATTGATAAGACAAATTATTTTGTCTAATTCTTATTTTGTCTAGAAAATTGTCTTGAGAGGTATAATATATTATTTTTTTGTCTTATGATGTATTATACCACTATATATTATATTTATTATATTAAACATATAGACCTATAAACCTATTTTAGACAAGAAAGACAATTATAATTCAATTTTTTTTATATATTTTTAATTTCATATATTTATTTTTTTTATCTTTTATAAATTATTTTTTCTTGTCTTTTTGTCTTATTCTTATTATATGCACTTTAATTTTAGACCTTTATTTATATATATATATATATTATATATAAATAAAGAGCATTAAACCTCTCAAGACAAGAAATTAGACAAGAATATGAATTAGACAAAAACCTTGATAAATTGGTAAAATTAGACAAAAATAAAGGTAATTAGACAAAAATAAGGGGTAATTAGACAAAAATAAAGGGTAATTAGACAAAAAATAAAACATAATTTATGTATCAATTAAATGAAACATAATTTGAGTATTACCGCTTATATCACTACATAATATTTCATCATCATTTACTAAAGATAAAGATAATTGAGATATTACAAGCGGTTCTACATTATTTAATTTTATATAAACTGGTGGATTATGAATAGTATAAATATGTCCTATACTTCTATGAGCATTAAAACGAGGAACAATACCGATAATTCTTGATATTGAATTATTAGTTCCATTATATGTTTGAATTGGTAAATTATTTATTCTAACATAAGCATTACTTGAATTAATATTTTTTGGTGTATCTATACTTGAAATAGTAAAAGCAGCATATACTCCATTCCATTGAGATCTCATAATAATATTTTCCATATTTAATATAGTTGCTATTGTTGTATTACTTGCCCAATCCACCATAACTTCACTGTTAGCACGTTGAACTATTTTACTTGTTAATAAATATGGATAAAATTTATCATCAGTAGTATATGCGTGAGCACCTGCTGTAAAATAAAATTCACTATTTTCAATTTTTGTTATACCCATATATCCTGTAACATCATCCCAAGAACTTGCATTTGCTTTTCTTTCTCTTGCTTCTAAAGCAAGTTGTACATTTTGTTCAACAAATACAACTGGTATATAATAATAATCCGTATTTATCTTATTTAGACAATAATCCCATCCTAAATCAATTAATTTAAAAAAATTATCTGTATAAAATTCATTTAATGGTGCTTCATTTGTATTATTCATTGATTGGTGAAATGAATTTGCATCACCCCTTGGTTTTAAAAAACAAACACCAGATCCAGACTGAGTGCTATCTATTACATTATAATCTGTTTCAGTATTCATAGCAACTAATGGATACATAGACATTGTAGCACTGCTTATTCCTTTCCAATCAGTTCCACGATTAATAGTAACAAAAGCACCACCAGCCTCTTTATAATGCACTTCTACTTTTTCATTAATAATAGTAAATTTTATTACTGGATCATCACTTGTAAGTGTTATTATTTCATCAACTCCTGGAAGTCCTGTAGTCCAATATTGTAATTCAACCATTCGAGTTTTTTCACCCAATTGTTTACATGAAAATAACCTAAGTTCAGAATTATGAATAAAAACACTATAATCACAAAAAGCACCTACATCTTTGTAAAATCCTCCAGTCGCATCAAGATACATCTTTCTACCAGCATTTACATTTCCTAAGGGGCCAAAAGCTTCAAAATCCAAATATTTTATTGCTGCTCCATCATTAAAAGAAATATTTCTTGATAATCCAAAATAATGATTATTGGTATGTATATGAGGTGTGAATGTAATATCACTTCCATCTCTATATATTGCACCACCTAATTGATAAATACAATCAAATACACCATTTACCCCAGCTGTTTTTTCTATTTTAATTGTTTGTGGTGTAGGATGGGTAATTGTTTGTTCATCATCACCATCGTGTAATTTTTTTACTACCATGTTAGTCATAGTAGTTTCTACGTCACTAAAATTTGGTTGATCTAACTGATTGACTGTAATTTTATAACCAATAAATTTTTCACTTGAATCTCTTACTGGTTCAACTACAAATTGATTTAAACCTGATTTATCACCCCAAGTTAATTGATAAAATATTTCAGTTGCTAAATTATCAACACTATATAATCCATGAGGTATTTTAATATTATTAGGTAAATATCTTTTAACATTTATTTTAGGATAAGCATCATTAGGTGGGTTTGGATCTTCACCTTGGAATTGATAATCCCACATAAATGCAAATTCATCATTATTTTCATTTATTTCAATTTCGGGTGTAATATTAATTTGACAAGTATATACACCTATTTTTGCATTAGCAGGAACTACGACTTCATTTCTAAAATATGTAGTAAAATTAACTGCATTTTGGTCTGTTTGACTATTACAAATTATAAATGACATTATTTATATATATATAATAATATATTTTATAAATATTATTTCTTTTTTTATTATATATATATAATGTTTAAAGTAAAAAATAATGGAAGAAAATTAAAAAATAAAAAGTCAGTTAAATCAAATAATATAGGTAATGTAAAAGCAGTAAAAATAAAAAGTCATTGGGATGTAAAAGAAATAGGTAAAGAAAAAAAAATAAAAATAAAAAAACCAAAAGATATTTTTGAAAATTTTACTGAAACAAAAACAAAAAAAAAAAAAAATAAAAAAATAGATAATAAGAAATTAATAAAATCTTAAAATAAAATGTTTTTTAGTTATTTTAACTATAGGAGCTGGAATAATCTCTTTTTTTTTATAATTATATAAAGTATTTTTTCTTTTTTCTTGAACTTTATATTTGTTTTTACTATACCAATTTTTATAATAAATATTTCTTTTATTCATTTCTTCATAATTATTTTTTATTTTTTCGTGATATCTTTTTCTCATCATCATTTTATGTTTTTCATACGTGCCTTTTTTTTTCATATTTTCCATTAAAAAAAATCTATATATAATTAAAAAATATTATAATTAATAAAATATAACTTATTATATATATATATATATATAATGAGTGCAAGTGATTTTACAAATTCATTAAATGAAAGAATGCATAATGAAGCAAATGAAAATAATTTATTTAATGAATCAATAAGACAACAAAAAAAGAAAGATGATGATGCAAGAGATGAAGCAGAAAAATATAAAGATTATGAAACAGATGCAATGATGGGTATTAGTGGAGCATTAGAGGGTAATGCACTGAGAGGTTTAAAAAATAAATATGGTTCTAAATTAAAAGAACAATATCAAAAAGGTAAAGGATTAAAAGATTCATTATCAAGTATAGCAGGCGATGAAATGGACTTATTTAAAAAAAGTAAAGTTGGTAAAGGTCTAAAATTAGGAGGTGAAATATTAAATAAAGGTTTTGATGGTGCTAAAAAATTTGACGGACACAAATTTACCCGTGATGTTATTAATAGAACAGGATTTGGAAAAACACCAGTTAATGGTGGAGCAAGACAAATAATAGATACATCAAAAATAAGAAATATACAAGATAGTAGAGATGCAACTGGTGATGTTTCTATAGGCGATGAACCAAAATCACAATATGATTGGAATAAAGTGGGAGTTTTTGATAAAAGACCAATGGAAGGAAGTCAAATAATAAGAACTAATGTAGGAGAACCACAAAGATTAGCACCAGCAATGAGAGCAACAACAACAGGACGAAGAAATATACCACTTGACCCAGTTCAAGATATTTCAGGTAGAGAAGAAAACCCTGTAGCAAGTAATACAGCAGCACCTGTAGAAGAATCATATGGAACAACACAAAACCCATTAGCAAGGGAAACAGCTGAACCAGTTGCAGGTGATGTAGATATAGATAGAACTACAAATATAAGAGCACCAAGAGCACCAGCAATTCCTGAAACAGTAAATTTACCAGTATCAAGAAGAATAATAGAAGGTAGTGAAAGACCAGGTGATTTTATGGGAAGAATGAACCCAGGAAAAGTAAGAAGTATTCAGGGGCAATCAGTATTTAATTTAAATGAGGCTGATCCTGAAGATTTAAATGCAATACCACAAAAATTATTTGCCCCTAATCCAAGTAAATTTATTCAGCAACCTGATATATCATATACAAAAACGGATCAAATACGGGCAGCAAGTCCTTTAAAAGGTATGCCGAGAAGTGGACAAGAAGAAGAAACAATGTCACATATGAATAATCCTAATGTTGTTCAAGTAAGAAACCCAACAACGGGCAATATGAGAAATTATACAGCACAATCAACAGGAGTAACACCTGGTGAAAGAGCGACACTTGTTCCAAAAACTAAATATAATTCAAAACTAGGTGGTATTTATCAAACCCCTGATCCTGTTTCTCAACCTACAGCACCAACACAAACAGCCCAAGCAGGAACAGGAGCACCTGATGAATCAATTAGAGATGCTGGAACATTTGAAGAAGAGGCACCACCGCCTAAATTTTCATGGATGAATGAAGGCAATGCAGGATTATTTAGTGCAAGACCAAAACCAGGAGCAATACCAACTAAAATAAATACGGCAAATATAGCAGTTCAAGATGCTAATAATGTAGAATCAAGTGCTTCTAAAGCAACAGGCGTGTCTGGTGCTGTAGGTGCGGATTTAGATACGGCTAAAAATATAGGTGAAAAATTAGATGAAAAAGGTAGTTTGGTTGGTAAAATAGCAAGTTCAACAGTAGGTAAAGCAGTAGGCAAGGCATTATTCGTAGCACCAGCAGTAGATGATTTATATAAAGATATTAGTGGTGGAAAAATTTCAGGTAAAAATACTTGGGACAAAATAGCAAATGTAGGAACAATAGCAGGAACAGCACTTGATTTAATTCCTGGACTTGATTTAGTTGGTGGAGCAATAGACTTGGGAAGTGCTATTGCTGGTGAAGTAGGTGAGGAAGAAGACAAAAAAGCAGATGATGATACAGTAGCAAAAGCAGATGCAACACCAGCACAAACTATAGAAACACCAGCACAGGGTTCAGTAGGTAGTGCTGGAGGATTTGTCACAGCAAAAGCACCAGCACAACAAGTAACAGCAGGTGTAGGATCATTTTAAAAATATTATTTAAAAAGAAAATAAGTATATATACTAATAAGTATAATGAATACTGCACGCATTGCATTAACTAATGAACAAAAAAAGGAAAGATTAAAAGAAAGTAAAAGAAAGTATTATTTAAAAAACAAAGATAAATATAAAAAATGGAATAATAATACAGGTTTTAAGAATGTTATAGAAAAAACTGAAAACGAAGATGAATTAATACAATATTTATCATTAATTAATAAAAAATTAGAAGAATTAAGACAAAATACAGTATATGATAATAATGAAAATTAAATATTACCACTAATTACCAATTAGTAAATTCATATAAAGAAATAATTATTTATAATAGTATATATTAATATTATGAATAACATGTATAAATTTATTATGCAAAATCAAGAATCTTTTATTTTACAAGAAACATTTAATATAAAAAAAGCAAATGAACTTTTATTATCAAAAAATATTGATAATGAAGATAAAAATAAATTAAAAAAATATATTAAATACATTGATGCTAATAATTATATTAGTATAAAATATACTGATAAATTAGGAAGATTAAAAAGCGAAGTAGTTGGTAAAGTAGAAGATACGTGTATATGTCAAACATATATGAGTAAAGCAATAAAAAAAAATATTTTATATAATATATATAATGATGTTGATATGAAAAATGCTCATATAAGTATTTATATACAATTATGTAAATATTATAAATTAAAAATAAAAAATATAAATTATTTAAATGATGATCAGCTTGTTAAAAAAATAAAAAAAGATAATAATTTATCTGATGATGATTATAAAAAAATAAAATGTAAAATATTATATGGTGGAAAAATGAATAAAAAAATATTTATTGATATTCAAAATGAAATAAAAGAAAATACAGAAATTATATTAAGTCATTATAATAATATTGTTTTTTATGTTATTGAAGAACACGGTGATGATTATTATAATATTAATGGTTCTGCATTATCTTTATTAATTCAACAAATTGAAAAACAATTAATATTAAATGTTAAAAAATTCTTTATTAATAATAATTATTTAGTTGGTGCTATTATTCATGATGGGTGTCATATTGAAGGAAAATTAAATAATAATATTTTAATAGAATGTCAAGAATATATTAAACATAATACACCATTTGAAATTAAATTAACTATAAAAGAATTTAAACCTGAAAAAATTATACAAGATATATTTTATATTGAAAATGATGTTGACGGAGGTGATGTAATTTTAAAACAATTAGGTTCTGATTTGGTATTTTGTAATGGAAGAACTTTTTATAATTATGATAATGAATATATAAGTAATGATAAATTAATAGATAAGTTTTTATTAAAATTTATTTTTAAACAAAAAATTTTTAAAAAAACAGAAAAACAAGATATTCTTATTACTAGAAATGTAGCCCCGTCAAAAAGAATTTTAGAAGTAGTAAAAACAAATATTAATATTGATGAAAGATTTTATAATAAATTATGGACTACTAACCTTTATAAAATATGTTACAAAAATGGTTTTTATGATATTAAAGCAAATAAATTTTGTAAATATGACGGGGAAACATTTACACCAATAAAAATTAATAGAGATTATAAACCATCTACAGCAAAGAATAGAAAAATAGTTATGGATAAAATATTTAATCCTATTTTTGATTATAATAAAGAATTAATAGAATATTTTTTAAGATGTATATCAAGAGCAATTGCTGGACATACAGAAGATAAATCTTGGTATTTAATGTTAGGAAATAGAAATTGTGGAAAGGGTGTATTGGTTATGGCTTTTGAATATGCATTTGAAAAATATATAGGAACTACAAATTCAAATAATTTTCTTTATAAAAGCAATAATAACGGGGATGAAGCAAAAGCATTATCTTGGAGTATTCCATTAGAATTCAAAAGAATTATATTTACAAATGAAATGAAAATAGATAGCGGTGGAGAAACTAAAATAGATGGTAATATGATTAAAAAATTATCTAGTGGTGGAGATAAAATACAAGCAAGATTAAACCATTGTGATGAAATTGAATTTAGACCCCAAGCAAGTTTAATAATGATGCTTAACGATGTTCCAAAAATTGAACCTGCCGATGCGATGGAAACTTGTATAGAGTTTAATTTACCTAGTCAATTTGTTGATATTCCAAAAAAAGATAGTATTGCTAAAGAATATAAAAAAGATGATAATATTAAAAAATTATTATCTGAAGACGATTTTATAGATGCTTTTACAGATATTATATTTAATTCATATAAACATAAAAAACCAGTAATGATAGAAGAAATTGAAAAGTTGAGAAAAGAAAATGAGCAAGAAAGTGAATTAAATATATTTTTGTCTTTATTTTCATTTACAAATAATAGTAATGATTATATAAAAACAAATATTTTTAATACAATAATTAAAAAAAGTGGTATTACTGCAACTTCCAAAAAATGTAAAATGTGGTTAAGGGGTAAAAATATAGAACAAATTAGAAAAACAATAGATGGAAAACAGTGCAGAGTTTATGAAGGAATTAAAATTAAAGAAGAAGAAAATGATGTTAATGAGTATAACCCATTAGATGATTAAAAAAAAATTAATAATATATATATTATTTTAATATATATTATTATATAATGGTTAAATTAGAATGGAGCAAAGGGACAGGAAATAAAAAATATAAAGTTATTATATATGATAAAGGAAAAAAAAAACAGTCCAATTCGGGTCAAAGTCTTACGGCCAGTATAAGGATAAGACACCACTAAAATTATATTCTAGTAAAGATAATTTAGATAAAGAAAGAAGAAGATTATATAGAGCACGACATAATTATGAAAAACCTAAATATAGTGCTGGCTGGTTTGCTTTAAAATATTTATGGTAAATAAAATAAAATTAATTATTTTTGGTTAATATAATATATTTTTTATATATATTATATTATATAGAAATGGAAAAAGAAAATAAAATAGAAAATAAAATAGAAAATAATCATTTGTCTTATCAACAACAATATTATATCAAGAATAAAGAAAAAATAAAAAATTATCAAAGAAGCTATTATCAAAATAAAAAAGGTTCTACAAAAAATTATGTTCTAGAAATAAAAAGAGGTAGTTTTATATTAGATTTATCATAATAAATAAAATTAAATATTTTCAGGAACATTTACTATATTATCATCTTCTTTTTTTTCATCAGGAATTTTTCTATGACATTTAATTATTCCAAAACAAATATTAATTTTATCACATTTACTTTTTTGAATAGCAAAACATAATGATACAATCACCGATCCACATACACTTATAAAAACCCCAAGATCAGCCCAGTTAATTACCATTATAATAAAATTGATATATATATACTATAAAGATTTATTAAAATCTATTTATTAATTATATGAATATAATTAATATTGAAGAAAAAATTTTAAAAACAAAACCAAATTTAGCAGTTAAATCATTAAAATCATATGTAGGAAATGTAAAAAAAATTGTAGAACATAGTGGAGAAGACAACTTAAATATATTTAATAATGTTGAAAAAGTTCTTGAATATATAGATTCTAAAAAATCATATTTAACAAAAAGAAATTATTTAAATAGTGTTATTGTATTATTACAAGCAGATAAAGACGAAAACCAGCATCTAATAAATGATTATGTTATAATAAGAGATGAATATAATGAACGATATAAAATGGAGCAGGCTACTGGTGTAAAAACAGATAAACAGATTAAAAATTGGATTACTATATCTCAAATATATGAAATAATAAAAGATTTAGAACAAAATTTGAACGAAGAGCAAAATATGATATGGCATTTTATGTTAAATTTTTGGTTAAATTATCCTATAAGAAATGATTTACAATATACAGAAATAATTACTAAAAGAAAATACGATAATCTATTAAATAAAGAATTAGAAAAAAAAAATTATTTTGTAATAGATGATAGACCTTTTTTATATATATCACAGTATAAAACTTCTAAAAAATATGGTGTTAAAAAGATATATATAAATAATAATATGAAAAAAATTTTATTAAAGTATTTAGCAGTAAATCCAACTAAATATATTCTTTATAATAAGGATAAAAGTCCAATGAGTTCTCAAGATATTACAGCTAATTTTCAATCTTTATTTCATAAGTATTATCCTAAAAAAAATATCAGCACTAATATGTTGAGACATATAATTTCGACTGAAAAATTCGGGAAGACCATAGATCAGATGACAAAGCTAGCCAATATCATGGGGCATGATCTTGGGACTCAACAAAAAATATATATTAAAAAATAAATAATAATAAAAATTAATCATATATATATATATATAAATATGGATAATAAAAAGGATGAATTAATAAGGACGTATAGAAATCAGTTAAATTTAAAAAATGATTTATTAAAAAGTAAGAATGAAGAAATAAAACAAATTATTAAAAATCATGAAAAAATTATTAAAAATTTAAAAAATGATTTTGAAAAAGAAAGAGATATTATAATAGATAATAATTTAAAATTAATTTATAATAGTGAAAGAAAATTAAAAAAAATTATTGATAAAAAAAAAACATGGTCTGAGTGGTTTTATAATACTAATTAGAATAATAATATAAAAGAATAATAATCATATATAATATAGACGATGAACACACCACAATTGCGTCAGGTTAAAAAAGCCGATAAAAAAGAGTTATATATAAAAGAATTAAAAAGATTAAATATTATTCATAATCCAAAAGATACTAAAAAAATTTTATGGGAATTGATTTCTAAAAATACAATATTTACTAATAGATATATTAAGGAAAAAAAAGAAATAAAATTTTTAGAATAAATAATTACAATAAAAAAGACTTCTTATATAATAAGAAAATAAATATTAATATATAATATAATATAATATAATATAATAATAATAATTACAATTAAAAAGACTTCTTATATAATAAGAAAATAA
>Ga0181387_1000395_pt1 | contig 10001 bp, 12 predicted proteins | sample 10SPOviralmetaG_FD_130119 | JGI IMG/M metagenome (GOLD analysis project Ga0181387, IMG submission 130119) | Marine viral communities from the oligotrophic San Pedro Time Series (SPOT) site, San Pedro Channel, CA, USA - 10 SPOT_SRF_2010-04-27 | ecosystem: Environmental > Aquatic > Marine > Strait...
ACCAACATGGGATGTATCTAAGGTACGTCCAGCAGGTGCAGCTCTCAAGACATTTGGTGGTAGAGCATCAGGTCCTGCACCTCTGGTTGATCTGTTTAACTTTACCATTGATGTATTCAAGGGTGCACAGAATCGTAAGCTGTCATCTATAGAATGCCATGACATCATGTGTATGATAGGCCAAATCGTTGTGGTTGGTGGTGTACGTAGGTCAGCTATGATTTCCCTGAGCAACCTATCTGATGACAGAATGCGTCATGCTAAGTCAGGCTCATGGTGGGAGAACGATCCACAACGAGCATTAGCTAATAACTCTGTGTCATACACTGAGAAGCCTGACAGTCTATCCTTTATGAGAGAGTGGATGTCTCTTGTTGAATCAGGTTCAGGTGAACGAGGTATCTTTAACAGACAGGCATCTAAGGTGCAGGCTCTAAAGAATGGTAGACGTGATGCTGACAGAGAGTTCGGTACTAACCCTTGCAGTGAAATAATTTTAAGACCAGCACAGTTCTGCAACTTAACTGAAGTTGTAGTACGAGCAACCGATAATATAGATACTTTGTCTGAGAAAGTTAGGTTAGCTACTATCTTAGGTACTATCCAATCTACATACACTAAGTTCCCTTACCTACGTAAGATCTGGAAAGATAATACAGAAGAAGAAAGACTACTTGGTGTGTCACTAACTGGTGTTATGGACAATCCGTTGATGACCCTGAAGAACAAAGGTTTAGACAAGACACTTGCTCACCTAAAACAAGTTGCTGTAGATACAAATGCTGAGTGGGCTGATCGTCTAGGAATACCAGTATCAACTGCTATAACTTGTAATAAACCTAGTGGTACTGTGTCACAGCTAGTGGATAGTTCTAGTGGGATACATGCTAGACACTCTAAGTATTACATAAGGACTGTAAGAGGTGACAACAAAGATCCATTGACACAGTTCATGATCGACCAGGGTATACCTAATGAACCTGAAGCATTCAAACCTGACCAGACTACAGTGTTTAGTTTCCCTATGAAGGCTCCTACAAATGCTGTAGTTACAGCCGACATGTCAGCTATTGAACAGCTAGAGATGTGGTTAGCTTACCAACGTCACTGGTGTGAACACAAACCATCTGTAACTATTAATGTTAAAGGTGACGAATGGTTTGAGGTAGGTGCATTTGTATACAAACACTTTGATGAGATGAGTGGTGTGTCATTCTTACCGTTTAACGAACATACATACCAACAAGCACCCTACCAAGAGTGTGACAAGACAGGTTACCTCAAGATGCTAGGTCAGATGCCCAACAGAATTGATTGGTCTAAAGTATCTGAGTATGAAAGTGAAGACAATACATCAGGTAGTCAGACTTTAGCTTGCAGTGGAGACAGCTGTGAGTTAGTGGACTTAGTATAATGTTGACTTCAATAGGAATATATATCACAGTAGTACTAGCTCTTGGTTTAATCCAAGGGTTAGTATAAAGAAAGGGAAAGATATAATGGCTATGATTAGAAAACCATTCAATAGAGCATTGTATGAAGCATATGATGGTAAAGCTAAAGACAGACTAGAAGAGTACTTAGAGAGTGTAGGCCATACCATTGTCAGCACTAAAGAAGATTTCAATGTAGATATTGTATCACAGAAGGGTGACTATACATACTTTAATGAGGCTGAAGTTAAGACAGGATGGAAGGGTACTTGGAACCCATCATGGGCTGAGATAAGATTACCTGAACGTAAGGGTAGGCTTGTCAACATGTACAAAGACAAGGGTGTACTTAACTTCTATATCTTCAGGTCTGACATGCAGCAAGCATGGAGAATTAAGGATACCTTACTTACACAAGAGGGCCTGAAGGAAGCTAGAGGTAGGTACATAGCCAAAGGTGAGAAGTTCTTTCACATATCTTACAAAGATGCTGAACTGATTGACCTACAGAAGGAAGCTGCATAATGGCTAAGTGGAACCTAGATGCTTTACAAGATGAAGTACAACCTGACGTTGTCAACCAACCACCACACTACGGTAATGGTAAAATAGAATGCATAGAGTATATGAGAGACAACATGGATCACATGATGTTCATGGGATACCTAGAGGGTAACTGTAAGAAATACCTACATAGATACAGATACAAACAAAAACCTGTAGAAGATCTACGTAAGGCTAGATGGTACTTAGATTACTTAATAAAGGAAATGGAAGGTGGCTAATGTTTACCCCTATTATATTGCTGTGTTACTTGGAGACAACAACCTGTTTAACTTCAACTGACCAGACAGTCTATGACAATATGGATGATTGTGAAGACAGTCTAAGGATTGGTGTAAGAGAACTACTCACAATCAAAGACTGGAATATAAAAGCATTCCAATGTTTAAGTTGGTACATTGATACATAAAAATTAAGCCCCTTGGATTTCTCCTTGGGGCTTTAACTTTATTTCTTTTTCTTCTTCTTAGAATTCTTTAGTGCCTTAGCTGTCGGAGCACCTTTAGATCCTGGTTTCCTCATCTTCTCACCTGATCCAGATGCTATCCGTTTTCTCTTAGCATGTATGTTTGCCCATAATCCTTTAGCCATTACCACTTCACCTTGTTTGCCCAGTAAGCAGCACTCATCTTACCTTTTTTAATGTTCTTAGCATGCCGTGCTTTGAATGCTTTGTTTCTAGCTGATCCATCAGGGCTACCCTTGACACCCTTCTGACCGAATCTTATGATCTTCTCCTTACCATTAGCACATGCTTTGACAACATGTGATTTAGTCTTGTGACTAGGTGTAGACTTAGGAGAGTTACACTTCATCTTTGCTTTGTTAAGTTTACTTGCCATAATATTCTCTCATTACTTTAATGGATTGTCAACTAGGGAATCATATGCTTTCCATATATCATCTATTTCTGTTTGGTATTTGTCAAGCTTATCACCCAAACTATCAGTGATCCCAGTCGATCTCTCAACCTGACTACGTAAGTCAAGCAACTCTTTCTGTTGTTCCAGGATTGTTTGCATCTGCGTGCTGACCGTAGCCAACCTTGTGTTAAGTCCTCTAACGTCATTGTCTTGCACCGCCTGTTCTAGTGTTTGAATACGTGAGCTAAGTTTACCTGCCTTACTATCAAATGAATCTGACTTAGAAACAACAGTCTCTATACCTGATTCAACTGCATAGAACCTTTGCAGTGTGTCATATCCGTAATAGATACCACCACTAAGAGACCCTAGTATGGGCAGGGCGGCAGCTATGTACCACCCTTTAAATGTAAACCCACCAACTTTTACTTCAGCTTCTTCAATCATGGTTGTGGATCACTGTTAGCTAATGAACCATGCTGTACTATGTATGTAGCTGCACCATAAATATCATCAGCCTCTTTCATGTCATCTGTTAGATAACCATTCCAACCTGTAGCATTACCGTAATTATCCCATGTAATGACAAATTCGTCAATGCTTTGTGTATATGTTAGAGCTGAGTAGTTACCTATTACAATGTTATTCTGTGATGCATAACTGTCGATACTTGCTGTTAAGCTTTCGTTGTTAGCTGCAGCCATGAATGCACCAGCTTGTTGAGCATAGCCTTCAACAGAGTCTAATGCTTGGTTGTATGTATCTACCTCACCTGCGTCTATAGAGTACTCGTCTGTAGCTAACATCTCTTGCAGAGCTACCTGTTCAGGTGCTGTGTCAGCTTCCATTGCAACTTCAGCAACTGATGTAGCTGTCATCAGAACATCTGTAGCATCCACTAGTGTGTCAACAGCTAAGGCTAAGTTGTTCATAGCAGCTACATGTTCCTGTACGAATAGCTGCTCGGCTGTCTGTGCTGTAGCATAATCATGTTCCATCACTTGGTCTACAGCATCTAAGTAAGCTGTAAGCATTGTACTTGAGATGTGACCATCGTCCATTGATCCATCTACAATAACACCACCTGCAGCTGCATATCCTGTAGCACCTATGCCTAACTGGATTGACAAATCTAGCCTGTTATCTATGACATTAATACTGTCAACTAAAGCCTGTAGCTTTTCCTCACCTGTTAGTGCGTTTGCTTGTCCTGAAACGGTCACTAAGACTGAGCTTGCTAGTAGCAACTTCTTTACTTGATTCTTCATTTGATTCTAATTCCTCCCCTACCTTTAACAAGGTGTCCCAAAATAACTTATTATCTTTATACCCTACCACAAAAACGGAAGGGTTCTCCCTATACTTTAGCAATGCACTCTTGCCCATGAGTAATTTACCAGTGCTAAAATCATTTACAGGACATGGCGTGTTAGCTAAAACCATTGCCTTGAATACTGCTGGATCGTCACAGAGAATACTTATCCCTGATATCTGTAAACCTAACCCACCTACCTGCTGAGGTGCTCCTATAAGACGAGCATTCTTTCGTCTATTACAGGAGTGGTCTTGTTGCATTGCACCTGCTGACAAACCTATGACACTTATTTGTACACCTACAGAACTTGGCATCAAACATGAGTCGTTACCACCACCACCCATAACTGTAGGAGCTATTGATGACATGACAGGTGATGCTTGACCTGCTCCAGCTGCGTTGTAGTTATTCGTGATGCTCTCTTCTGTGTTGTTACTGTCTACTGTGCTGTCTTGGTAGTTGTTGGAGAAATCTCCTGTAACATCATTGGCTAGTACACTGTTCACCAATAGCATCTTCAAGACTAGGGTCTTCACACATAAGTTTAATAGCAGCTTCAGCTTGACCGATAAGGGATAGTGTTTGTGCATTTAAATTTCTTTGGCATGTTGGTTCATTGTTAGGACATACAGCAGGGAACTCAAGTATTGTAGATGTACAACCAGATAGGAAAACTAATAGAACTAATAAGCTAGTCTTTAGCATTCATCTTTTCCATCATTATTCTTATAGACTTAATGTTCTCATCTATACGAGCTAGAGTCAGAGCCTGGGATTGCACCACTGTCTCTAGTCTTTCTATACGTACCTCTTGTCTGAGTATCTCTCTGGTATTATTCTTTACACTGTTGTCTAGTGATGACACATACCAAACAAGAGCTATGGTTTGACACACTATAGCTAAGACTAGTGTGATAGGTACGGACTTAGAGAGATGCCATTCTGTGTCTTTGTTTATCATTTAGTAAATCCTGCTCCGAAGTATAGGCCAACTATAGCTGACACAATGTGAGTATCCAATGGTGTTATGACAAAGCCAGATGCAGCTTGCCATCTTACAGTTTCGTTAGCACCGAGAAGCAAGTTAAGTATACCACCCTCTACCTCAGTGTAACCTACAATTACATTTACTTCAGGGTAGAATACAGCAACTAACTTAGGTAGTACAATGATAGCAAACACAGCTGATAGAGCTATAAGCCTACGTGTCCAAGCAAAGTGTTTGTCAGTCTTACCTGCATTACGAGCCTCATCTACGGCACCCCTGTTGAACTCAGCTCTTTGTAGTAGCATCTCGTTCTGTGCTTGTTTAGCCTTAATGCTTTGACCCCATATGGACATGACCCCACCGAGAACGGTAGAGCCTAGCATTGTGATTAGTTCTAATGGTAATCCAAACATTTATTTATTCCTGTACTTGTTAGCTCTATCTATCCACCCAGCAAGGTTTTCTCCGTACTGGTCAGGGTTAGACTTAGCTAAGTTAGTGTAATACTCTATACGAGCATCAGCATAATCTGCGTTAGTTATGTTAACACCTTGAAGAGCTTTTAAAGTCTCAGGACCTACATAACCATCTCGTTTATCTTTAGGCATACCAGCCAGTTTTTGTAGAATACGAATTGCATTTCTACGTGAGTTTATTTGCATATCAAATACAGCTTCTTGTAAGTTTACAGGTAACTGATTAAGTTTTGGTTTGTCAAAGTATAGTTGTTTGAATATTTGACGAGCCTCATCTTCTGTCACAGCTTTTATGTCAGCTTCTGTAATTGTGTTAGGATCAACACCTCTAAATTCTGCTAAAGAATTGGGTGTTACACCCCTGTTAGTTCCTATCAAAGTACCATCAGGTCTATAATTTCCTCTATCTTTAGGTCTATTCTGAAAACCACCTTCAGATACAAGTATTTCATCTAATGAGCTATCTAAGTTTAACCCACCAATAGGACTTGTAACAATCTCTTCGTCAGGTTCTTTAGGTGTAGCTGGAGCATTAGAATCAAAGTCAATATCTTCTAAGGGTACACCTAAGCTAGGTCCTTCGTTGATAGCTGCAGTTACCTCAGCATTTTCAGATGGTGTAAGGTTGTTGTTAGAGTCATCAGATGCAGCTGGTACTTCTATAGGATTAAGTGTATTGAGAGCACCTTGGATAACACCTATAGAGTTACGTCTATCATTAGCTGCGTCAAGGTTGTATAAACCTGAGATTTGAACTAAGTCTGTCACATCATACATACGTCTGAATCCGTCACGTACTCCTGTTAAGATATCACCACCGTATTCTTTCTGTAGTGCAGAATTAAACCTTAACATACGGTTACGTCCAACCTTAGCTTCTAGGTCAGCTAGATCCATAGTGTAGTTAGTGCCTGTCCAAGTAGCTAAAGAAGTGGCTTCAATTGCTCTAAGGTTTTCTTGTTGTCTTACAAGCTCAGTGTTTAAACCTGACACAACATAAGAACGTGCAACAGCTGCACCTTCAGGATCTACTCCATCAAGTGTGGTGATGTTACGTAAGAAGCTAGGGTTAGCTACTAACTGCTTTAAGAAGTCAGATGAAAGAAACTCATCGTTCTCCATTGACATCATAACAGCACCTATACTAGTTGCGTTCTCTACAAACTGTTGTCTACCATCAGGACGTTGCAGTGAGTTAGGATCAATAATTGAAGTTAACTTACCTGAAGCTGTAAGTGCATCAAAGTGTTCTTGAGGTGACAAACCTGAAACTTTATCTAGTACTTCTTTAGGTAATTCTTTTAGGATAGTAACACCCTCAACTGTAGCATCAGACTGTGACAGGATACCTGAGAAAAGATCAGGTTGTGTGATGTCTAGGTTTATTGACTTACTGACATCCATGATGAATGTCTTAGTGTCTGCACCTAATAGATTGGCTATTGAAACTGGGTCTTTAATAACAGACATTCCTGCAAGGACGGATGTCACATCACCATCACCAGCTTCTTTTATGGCATTTGACATAGCAAATGTATATTCTTCAAACAATACGTCAGAACTTGAAGCTTTAACTAACGTAGCAAACATGTCATCAACAGTTTTTAGTTTATCTTGTGTTGATTTCCACTGCTGGTCAGTTATGTTTGGTGGACGTGACAGCCCAACCTTTTGTTGTGACCATTGTGCTTGTCGATTAGCTAAAGCCTGTGGTCCTACTCTACCACCTGCTTCAGTAGTTTGTATAAGAGAACCCATACTTACGTTAACAAAGCTGTCAATGCCTTCAGCATACGCAGCTTCAGTTTGTACTGACCACTTATACCCAGCCTCAGCTTTAGACCTAGCAATAACGTCAGCTGCTGCGTTGATGGTAGCCTTCTGCCCTATAGCATATTCGATACGTTGATCTTCAGTAGCATCTTTAGGTAGAGTAACAAAGGATGATATGTACGAAGCCTGTACCTCTGGGTCTTTCAAGGCTTCGTCTAGCATCATAGCTTGTACATCACGACCATAACCTGCCCACTGACGACCTGTTGTAGTTGTGTATACGTCTTCGTACTCCTTACCAAATTCAATACCTGCTGTAGCAAAGTTCTTAGCTAACTGTCGTTCTTTAATAAGAGCAGCTGTTTCACCCCTTTTAACTCTTATACCTTCTATTTCTTTTAAACCTTCAGCAAATGCTGCAAGGTTAGGGTCTGCACTAGTAGAGCCAGATGCACCACCGCCTCTTTGACTCCTACCGTATTGGTCAACAAAGGATTCACCTAAGTTAGCAAGTGCACTTAATGTTGATGGAGTTTCTACTGGACGTTCGTATACTACTTCAGACTGTAGCTTAGGGGCAAAGAGATCAGCCATTATTCGACACCTTTCAGGATAGACTGTGCAGCTCTCAAGGCGTACAGCTTGTCTTGTTCAATTAGATTAGTTTGTATTTTAGACCAACTCTTCTCAAGGGAGTTGCCTGTAGATTTACGTAAGGTTGCCATATCAGACGATGAGAAACCTGATAGAGCTATACGTTCATGTAGCTCAGTCATAAGTTGTATAGCTTTGTCTACGTCTGAACGATCACCTGTCATTAAACCAAAGATCCGTTCAGCATCTCTGTTAACTTCCTTACGGAATTTATTAAATTTCTTCTTACTTGTGTACTGCTTATTTAATCTTGAGTAATTCTCAACGACTTCAAGTGGAGTAAACCCACCTAATGCCATAATAGCATCACCAGTTGTCATTTGACTTTCTAGTTCTATACCGTTCTTACTTCTGTAAATACCATTCTTGTAAATACCCATAGCCTTAGCTACGTTATCTATGCCTGATGGTTGACGTAAAAGTTTAATGACATCTTCTGTCACTGTAGCTGTCTGCCCATGTACAAGTGCTGTGATAGCACCCCAAGCAGCAGAGAATACACCACCTGCAATTTCACCTGATGGACCAAGTGCAGCTGTTGCTACATCTTCTTGGAATATCTTTTTGTATGTATCTGTTATAGCACCTACAGGAGCTAGACGTTGACCAAAACCAACCTCAACATCTCCACCTAGTTCAGCAACTAATCCGTCTATCATACCATACTTTAGACCTACATACAAGTTACTATCAGGTGCTATACCTAGTTTTTCTCCAACATAGTCAGCTGCATTCTCAAGTCCAAACCCTGTCAATCCGTACATTGGCATTAGAACTGTAAACAAACGTGCTCTCTCAGCCTTAGTAAAGTTACGTCCAACAAAGATTTGTTCCATAGATCTTAATGTATATGACAACCACTGAGTAGGTACTTTCATAAATCCAGATTGTACCTGACCCCTTGCAACAGAACTCATGTTAAATGTTAAGTCTTGTTCCCTACGAGTAATCCAAAGCCTAGCTTCATCTGATAGTGCTGACACATTAGGGAACTTAGCTTTGAACTCAAAGAATGCTGTATTGATACCTGTCATACGAGCAAGACGTTCACCTGATTTAAATGGCATTAGTCCTAAGTCTAATCCTTTTGTCACCGTTTTGCTTATATTGTAACCTACGCCACTAAGTGCTGAGTACTTCATACTCTCACCGTTCCAACCTGAGATACCAAAGCCTACACCTGTACCATCTTCGATTGCGTCACCATCCACAACAGCACGACCTGAAGTTCTCATAAATTCTATAAGTTCTCCAGCATCTTTCTCTGAGATGTCAGCAGCTTTAGCTACTCGTTGTAGTGCAAGCTTCTGTAATTCAGGAGTGTTAGCTCTTAAAGCACCTCTTAACGGTATAGCCATGGCTGCACCCTTTAGGCCATACTTAGGGCTGATAGCCATAATGGTTGTAGCATGGAAGCCTTGCATAAAGAACTGTGACACATTACCAAAACCAAATGCTGACTGGAACCCAATTTTAAGTAATCCGTTAGTTGGGTCACCAAGGTTTAATTGTTTGCCTGTCCTATCAAAGATAGCTTCAGCCATAGCTTGACCCTGACGTTCCATAAAGCTTGCTGCTTCATCCTTCATGTTAAGTCTACGCATTGTAATATTACGTAGCTCAACCATACGACGAGAGAACTCATCAGTACCTTTTATAGTAACATTACGGAATAAAGTTTCGTAGTCTGTAGGTGACACACCATCAGGGAACCAGTTACGTCCCTTCTCTTGTGCTTTCTTAACCCAACCTACCATAGCATTCTGAGCATAGGCTCTGTTACTATATGTAAATACTGAGTTACCCATCTGTGCTAATACAGAATTTATAGGATCTTCGTTGTAAGCTTTACCACCACCAAAGTCCATAAGAACATTGTCATTACGGCGCATGTCAGCACTAACGTAGTCATCAAGATTCATACCTGTAAATACA
>Ga0181387_1000401_pt1 | contig 9958 bp, 7 predicted proteins | sample 10SPOviralmetaG_FD_130119 | JGI IMG/M metagenome (GOLD analysis project Ga0181387, IMG submission 130119) | Marine viral communities from the oligotrophic San Pedro Time Series (SPOT) site, San Pedro Channel, CA, USA - 10 SPOT_SRF_2010-04-27 | ecosystem: Environmental > Aquatic > Marine > Strait...
TGGTCAAGAAGTACCATACACCGCTAGTGTTTATGGCACTCAATCATTATCATTAGAAGATGTCGGTACAGACTTTAAACCTTTTGACGAATTAACTAACACAATAGTTACTGGTTGGGTTGAGGGTAATATGGGTGAAGAGGAAGTAGCAAACCTAAAGTCTGCTTTAGACTCAAAAATATCTGAAGAGATAACACCTACGACTGAAACAAAAACTATAGGCGAGTAAAATATTATGGCTGATACTTATACAACTAACTTACAACTCAGAAAACCAGAGGTAGGAAGTTCTACTAATACCTGGGGAGACAAACTTAATGCAGACCTAGATCAAGTAGATGCAGTCTTCTCGGCAAATGGAGCAGGAACAAGTGTTGGCCTACATGTGGGAACTGGTAAAAATTTAAAAGTAAATGGTACATTAACAGCAAGTGCCGATGTATTTTTAAATGGAAATGGCTTACAAAACGCATTAAAGTTTGTTGATGCAAGTGGTTACTCAATTGGACTAAAAGCACCAGCAGATTTAAACGATACAAACATAACATTGGTGTTACCCGACACTACAAACACATCTAATGGTACAGCCTTAATTGCTACAAACGTAACCAATAATGTTGTAACTCTAGGATTTGGTACTCCGCCAGTTACAGTAAGTAATTACTTTGCAACATCTGGACTATCAAACAAAGACCTAGGAGTTGGCTTACATATTAAAACTGGTGATAGCGGTTCTACATCTGTTCAGGCTAGTTATGATGAACTGGTTATAGAAGGTAGTGCTGACGCAGGTATATCAGTTTTATCGGGAGCATCTAATAGTGGCGGAATAAGATTTGGTGACTCAGGTAACTCTAACGCTGGTGGCATTACTTATCTTCATACCGATAATACTATGAACTTTGTTGTTAATGGTACTTCATCTTTTTCTGCAAATGGCCAAGACATTATGATACCTGATTCATCAGACGCAGGTAGAATACAAATAATGGGTTCTTACACAAATCCACAAATAATTATTTATGGGCCAACCAATAGCAATACTACTAAAATGTCTTTTAGAAATGGTAATGGTGCAGTTGGAACTATTGCAACAAATGGTTCTGCTACCTCTTACAATACATCTTCAGACTACAGGTTAAAAGAAAATGAAGTAGCTGTATCTGATGGTATAGAAAGATTAAAACAATTAAAGCCTTACAAATTTAATTTTAAAGCTGATCCAGATACAACAGTTGATGGCTTCTTTGCACATGAGGTTTCAAGCGTAGTACCAGAGGCTATAACTGGAGAAAAAGATGGAGAGGAAATGCAAAGTATAGACCAAAGCAAACTTGTTCCTCTTTTAGTCGCAGCAGTTCAAGAACTAACAACTAGATTAGAAGCATTGGAGAATTAAATGCCATTAATACAAGTGACTCCTCCACCTGGCATTGTCACTAACGGTACTGATTATGCCAACAAAGGAAGATGGACAGACGGTGACTTAGTACGTTTTGAAAACGGATACCTAAGACCAATCGGTGGATGGACAAAACTCAACACATCAGCTCTTACTGGTACTCCTACTGGTATGTTCTCCTACATAACCAATGGCGATAAAAAAGTATTAGTAGTTGGAACAAGAGAAAAAATCTATGTCTTAATAAACGATACTTGGTATGACATCACACCATCAGGTTTTGTTACAGACGCATCTTTTGATCCTTTAGGATATGGTGCATATCACTATGACGCTGAAGAATATGGTGATGCACGTTCACAATCTGGTTTATTATTTAACACCAACTCTTTTTCTTTTGACAACTTTGGCGAGATATTACTTTTTTGTTGTCCATCAGACGGAAGAATATTTCAATGGAATCCAAACACACCTAGCACAATAGCAGCACCCGTTTCAGGTGCGCCAACTAACTGTGCTGGTGTATTAGTTACTAACGAAAGACATGTTGTAGCTTTAGGTGCAGGTGGAGATCCAAGAAAGATACAATGGTCATCAAGAGAAACACTAACAACATGGACTGCGGCATCAACTAATACTGCTGGTGATTTACAAATACCTACAGGTGGTAGAGTATTAAGTGCAGTTAAATGGCAAACAGACGTTATTATCTTTACTGATACTGGCGTAGCTAGATTGTATTACACAGGTTCTCCTTTTATCTATGGCATACAAGACGCTGGTACTAACTGTAAAGCAATCAGTCCAAGAACAGTTGTAGCTGCTGATTCATTCTTATGTTGGATGGGTGAAAACTCATTCTTTGTATTTGATGGAACAGTTAAAGAAATAAAATGCGAAGTACATGATTTTGTTTATGACAATATAAATAGTCCATATAGAAAAACATCATGTGGTGGTCACAACTCTAACTTTAATGAGATGTGGTTTTTCTTCCCTGTTGGCACAGATCAGTTAACACCAAACAAATATGTTATCTGGAACTACATAGAGAACGTATGGAGTATTGGTTCAATGGATAGAGGATGTTGGTTAGACCAAGGCGTATTAGACTTTCCAACAGCATGTAATAGTTCTGGTTTTGTTTACCAACACGACAGCACAACATTAATTGAATCAGAGGACATAGGTTCAGCAGTACCCTACGCAACGTCAGGGCCTATTGAGATAGGCGTTGGTGATAACTATGTACAATGTAATCAGATTATTCCAGACGAAGAAGCAAACACCTTACCTGGAGTCGAATTAAGTTTTACAGGAAGATTTACACCACTTGGTGCAGAGACAGATTTTGGGCCTTTTACTTTTGAAGCTGATGGTTACACAGACGCAAGATTTACAGCAAGACAAGTTAAGATGAAAGTAACAGGCGACACAGATCAATTATTTAAAGTTGGTAATATACGACTAGATGTTAAAAAAAGAGGTCGTAGGTAATGGCACGTAAAGCATTAAGAAGACCAGGGCCAGTATTAGATACAGATTATCAAAACTATCTGATTTCTGAAATAGAGTACAGAGACGGGTTAGCATTTAAGAAAGGTGAAAGAATAGAGGTTAGTGGTGTAGATGCTACTGAACTCGTATTAGTGAGTCCAAATGGAACAAAATATAAACTTAGTATCGCAGACAACGGAACAATCTCCGCCACAGCAACAGTCTAAAGAAGACTGGGAGACACAGTTTGATAAATATAAAGACTTAATTGAAAAGGCTATTGACTATCAAGATTCCTATACAATTGATGATGTTAAGTATAAAATAGAAAATGGAATAGCCTCAATTTGGGGTGGAAAACAAACAGTTATAATTACAGAGTTCGTAGTTTTCCCCAAGAAAAATGTCTTACATATTCTTTGTATAGCTGGAGATTATGAAGAAGTAGAAGAAATGTTTAAATCAATAGAGAAGTACGCCAGGTCAATCGGCATTAACAAGATAACTGGTAGTGGTCGTAAGGGTTGGTTAAGAAAAGTTAAGCACCTAGGATTTAAACAAGAATATTTAATTAGTAAGGACTTATAGGATATATTATGGCATCAGCATTACCATACATCACAGCAGGAGCTACCGCATACGGAGCTATCAAAGGCGGTGGTGATAAAACAACACAATCATCTACAGTTGATCCAGCAACTCAGGCACGTTATGACGATTTATATAACAGAGCGCAAGGCGTAGCAGGTCAACCATTTACACCATACACAGGTGCTAGAGTAGCTGGATTTAATCCAGACCAACTAGCTGGTTTTGATGCAACAAGAAACATGTTTGGTAGATCATTATCTTTTGATCCTACAGGACAACTAAACAACTTAGCTCAAGGCCCACTTAACATACAACAATTTCAAAATCCTTATAACGAACAAGTTATTAATAACACACTTAGCGATCTTAATAATGCAAGGCAAATGCAAATACAAAGCGATCAAGATGCAGCAATAGGCAGTGGTGCTTTTGGTGGTTCTCGTTCAGCATTGCTTGAATCAGAAACAAACAAAAACTTTGCAGACATAGCTGGTAGAACTTCTGGTAACTTAAGACAGTCTGGATTTAACAATGCAGCAAATCTAGCATTAAACGACAGAAACTTTAGAGCTGGTTTGTTTGGTAATCAGTTAGCAGATCAATACAGAGGATTAGGGTTAATGTCTGGTATTGGAAGCCAACAACAAGGACTGGGACAAGCTGGACTAGATGCAAACTACAACGAGTTTACAAGAGGATTGAATTATGGCCCACAACAGATAGGCTTGTTATCTGGTGCTGTATTCGGTGGAACACCAGGCATGACAAATACATCATCAACCAATCAAGGTTTACTTGGAAGAATAGGTGATGCGGCTGATATCTACGAAACAATTAAAAACATATAACAATGGCAATATACGACTTTAACAAACCAGGCGGTCTTTTAAATTTAAACCCTAATGACACAGGTTCGTTGGGTATAAACATATCACCTATCAACGAACAAAAAAAACTAGAAGAGGAAGAGAGAGCAAGAGCCGAAAAATCAATGAAGTTAAAAAACTTTGCTGATACGCTTCGTATGGTTAATGCAAATCAATCTGGTAACTCGCAACAGTCTATGATGTTTGCTAACAGACTAGCACAAAGAAAAGCAGAGCAAGAAGCTAGGCAGAAAGAAGCACAAGCTCTAATGAAAAAAGAGCAGTTTGAAAGAGATCAAGAATTATTTATAAAACAAAATCCTGAATTAGCAGGTGCAATTAGAATGAACCAGCTATTTGGTATGGACATGCCAAAGCCTGCAAAAAGAGATTCTTATGTAGCTAAAGATGGCTATAGATATTTTGTAGATGATGGCACAAGGGTGTTTCCTAACATAACAGTAAAAGAAGAACAGTCACAAGAAGATATATATAAAGAAAATGCTGCTAAGATTAAAAACACCATACTAACTAAAGGTAAAAATGCTTTAACTCCAAATGAATTAGCGTTCTATGATGACTATATGAAAAACAAAGGGTACATGAATATTGAGCAAGCCATTGCTGCTCAAATGCTTGGCAATAATAATACTAATAATACTAATGATTCTATTAATTCAAATACATCTAATGAAAATATTGTTCAAGATAATAAGACTTATGTTTATTCAAGAACACAAGAAGATGGAAGTAAGGTATATGTCAATGGTGGTAAAGAATATGTATTCCAGGATTAATAAAAATGCCATTTGTTCCTATAGAAGAATACAAGCCTAAAGAAAAAAAAGATACAAAGTTTATTCCTATAGAGGAATACAAATCTAAATTTGTTCCTTTAGAGCAATCTAGCTCTCCACAAAAACTATCTGAATCAGAATTAAAAGAAAATCCAGAATGGATCAGAGCTGCTAAAAATATCTATGAGTGGAATGAAGGTAGAAATTCTGAAGAAGTTAAAAAGCTAAACTCCGACAAACAGTATGCAGACTATGCCCTAAGATACATGGGTTGGTTTAATTACAATATACCCAAGATGGGTAAAGAAGTATCTGATCTTAAGTTCAATGCAAACCAACAACAGCGAGAAGACTTCGTTACTTTGATGGATATGTATGACAACAAGGAAGCTAGTCTTGCTGGTACTGGAAGATTTATAAAAGGTGTTGGTTCTGATATAACTACCTATTTAGGTATAGGAGCATATGGTACTGGTTTACTTGCGAGACAAGCAGCAAAGGCTTCAGCAAAGAAAGGTATAAAAGAACTTGTTAAACAAGGTGCAAAGCAAGGAGCAAAGATAGGAGCTGCAGAGGGCGCTCTTTACTCAACAGTTGACAATACACTAAGACAATCAGCCAGGGTAATGTCTGGTCAGCAAGAAGGTTTTGAGTTAGGACAATCAGCAAAGGCTGCTGGACTTGGTGCTGGATTGGGTGGAATATTAGGTGGCTCTATAGGCGGTGGTGCTTCATATTTTAAAAATAAAAACAAAGTACCAGTACAAGTAAACGAAATGGTTGGCCCAACAGATATGATTGGCCCAAGGATAGAAACTCCTACACCTAAAGTAGAAACACCAGTTACTCCAGAAGTTGTTACACCTAAAGTAGAAACTGCTAAACCTAAAAGCACAAAGATTCCAGAAATACTAAAGATACCTAAGAAGCCAAAAGTAAGAACTGCTAAAAGTTATATTGAAGGAGGAGCAATCAGCAGAGACTTCTCAAGAATGGGTGAGCTAAAACAAATCTTAGAAAGTGATAAAGGGATTATTACTTCTAAATATTTAGCACCAAAAAATTCAAAAGGTTTTACAGACTTTGACCAGATACAAGAAGCCATGCAAGAAGATGGATTTCTTCCAGAATTGCAAACATTTGATGGTGAAGTGCCAGATTTTACAAACAGAATAATAGATGATTTGCAAACAGATAGGGTGCATCAAGACGATCAAATGCTATTAAGCAACTGGGAAAGACAGACAGAAGAAGCAAGAACAATCAGACAAACTTTAGATGATTTTAATATAGACTATAGAGGAATGTCTGATGATGATGTGCGCCAAACCTATAGTGATGTTATCAATAACGAAATACCTCCAGTTAGAGATGAAGTGCCTTTAGGAGTTTATGCTGATGATATAGCAGCGGCAGAAGGCGGTAACATTAATAAAGTAAAAGCAGATGATGTTATTGATACTCCAGATGGTAAAGACTTTCAAACTGATACTACTACTGGTTTAAACCAAAAGGTAATTGATGTTGGTCAAGAAATTATAAAAGAACTTAACATACCAGTAAGTAAGAACGTAAGAATATCTGACCAATTAAAAGAAGCTGTGCTATTAGCAAACTCAAGTCCAAAATTCTTTAATCAGTTTGTAGATATTTTAAAAAGAAATGATCTTACTGTAGAAGAGTTGTCATCTGTATTTAAAGAAAGCATCTCTGATTCAGCCAGACGTATGCAACAGTTAAGCACAGCTAAACAATCCATGAAAAGAATGGGACAAGAGCTTGGTGAGATAGCACCAGACGAAGGCTGGTATGCAAACTTTGCAAAAGAATATACAGATATAGTAAGAGACTTAGACAACATAAGAAGAGGTTTATTAGTCAGCCAGATAGCAACAGCAATGCGTAACAACACAGCTCAAATAGGAAGAGTTGCTATGCACACGTTAATAGAATCTTTTGATGATGTTTTGAATAGAACATTTAATCCATTAAGAAAAGCATTTGGTGCCGAAACAAAAAGAGTTGATGGTGCTGAGTCATTCCGCTTGATGATGAACTTAACAAAAAACAAAAAACAATCAGCAGAATTAACTGAGTTTTTGACAAAATATTTTGTTAATGAAAGCGATAGACTTTTTACTAAGTATGCTTCAGAGGTAGCTGATTCATCAAAAGCTAAAGTATTTAAAAGCGCACAGAAGATGGTTGATGGCCTCAATACTTTAAATAGAATACAAGAGTTTTGGTATAGAAGAGGCATGTTTGCAACATCCATACAAGATGCTTTAGCGGCAAAAGGTATTGAAATTAAAGATGTTGGTATAAATGATGATCTTTTAAAATACCTTGACGCGTCTGATATAGAAAAAGCGGTTGATGATGCTTTATATTTTACTTATGCAAAGACACCAGACAACAAAGCATTAAAAGCATTTGTAGATTTAGCTAACTCCATACCTTTTATTACAACAGGCGTATTTCCCTTTGCTAGATTTATGGCCAACGCTATTGATTTTCAATTCAGACATTCACCACTTGGCTTTTTAAAATTATTATCTCCAGCAGAACATAAAAGAATAGCTGCTGGTGACACTAAAGCATTTAGCGAGGCTGTAATAGGATCAACTATTTTATTTGCAACTATTGAAGCTAAAAGAAAAGGATCAGAAGATCACAAATGGTATGAGGTGGAAACATCATCTGGAAAGACTATAGATATGCGACCATACTTTCCATTAACTCCTTACTTATTTATAGCAGATGTAGTTACCAGATTGGAAAGCGGTAGAAGTTGGGGTGATCCAAAAGATATTTTACAAGCATTAACTGGCGCACAATTTAGAGCTGGTGCAAGTTTGCAGCTAGTGCAAAACCTTTTAGACGGAATGGTTGGATTAGATACAGAAGAAAAAATAAATAGGTTTATGTCTGACTATGTTTCCAATGTTCTTGGTGGATTCTTAACTCCACTTAGAATGTTTAATGATTTTATAGACCAGGATCAGGAGTTTAGAGCGCCTGTGCCAACAGGTGAATTTTTAACTGATACAACTAATAGATTAAAAACAAGCATACCTATAGTAAGAAATCAATTTCCAGAATTAGAATCACCGACAAGAGAGGCTGCTCCCGGAAGACCAGATACAGTACAAATACCTTTTACAGATATTAATGTTCCAGGGCCGCTTACAAGACAGCTTACTGGTGCTACTGTAAGAGAAGAAAAGAATCCAGCAGAAAGAGAGTTTGATAGATTAGGATTTAAAAGAAGAGATATATTACCTTACTCTGGTAATGCCGTTGTGGATCAAACAAGAGCAAAATATATGGGTAAGCCAGTAGAGATAATGGTAAGCACTTTAGTTCAATCTGATTTTTATAAATCTAAAAGTAATGCAGAAAAAGAATTGTTAGTAAGAAAAACCTTACAAGAAATAAGAAAGTCTGCAAATGACTACATAAAAGAAAATAAAATAAGTGAAGAGGCGTTCCAAAAAGCAGCGTTTAACAGACAGCCTAAATATATGAAAAAGTTATTATCTGAAAAAGGTATTACTTGGAAAACATTTAATGACACGAGCAACGGAGAGAATAGGTAGGAGTGGCGAATACCTAACTTGCTCGGTGATAGCAAGAGAAACCGATACTGTAACAGTTATGCCTCATGGTGCTAACGCTGACATAATCTTTGAATGGGAAAACAAGATGTATCGCTGTCAAGTCAAGACAGTTACCCATATAGAAAAAGCTAGAAACAGTTGGCGGTTTGATTTACGAAAAGGATCACACAGTAAGTCAAGAGAGTACAAAGAAAACACCATTGATATATTCGCCTTGGTTAATCTTAAATACCAGAATGTTTACTTCCTACCTTTTAACAATTGCAAATACCTACAATATTCTGTACATGACGAACCCATGAAAGCTGTTAATTCAATAGAGAGTTTTAGAGAAGCTATGGATGCAATAATTTCGGCGAATGGGCGACAAATAGGCATATCAGTCCATGACATACCTCTTGAAAAACCCCAGAAATTAGCGGTTATTTAACTGTTCGGGGAGTAGCGCAGCCTGGTAGCGCACTATGTTTACAAGCCATCACACAATTTCACATCATTACTTTTTTTTACTAAAAACCCTTGTTTTCTTTACAAGATTCAATTTATAATTTACTCGTTAATAGGTAAACAATCACATCAATACTGCTGATTTTGGCAAATGGATGGCAAATGGAGGAAAGCATGGCGCAATACCAGACTGATACAAAAGTGAAAGGTCTTAGAATTTATCCAACAGGATATTATGTGTACTATCGGATAGATGGTAGACGAAGAGTTATGAAGTTAGCCAACACAGATATTCTTATTGGTGTTGCAAGAAACAAAGCACAAAAAATACTTGGTGAAGTAGCACAAGGCATTGATCCATTAGAAGCAAAGAAAGTAGAAGCTGATGCTTATACCTTAAACCAGGCATTTGAGTTAAAGCTAGAAGACTTGTTTAACAATAATAAGAAGTGCGTTGAGATGAAGGATGGCAAGATAGATGGTGAGCCAAGACGTATGTGGGATAGAGATGTTAAGAATACTTTAGGTAAGATGAAACTAGAAAGCGTTGAGACTGGTGATATAACTAAGCTACATATTGCTGTAAGTAAAAGAGCTAAGTATCAAGCCAATAGGGTGGTGCAATTGATTAGTTCTGTGTTTGAGAACAGCATTAGATTGTCTTTAGTTAAGTATAACCCTGCAAAGTACGTTAAAAAGAACCCTGAGATGCAACGTGATAGGCCTTTAACAGATAAA
>Ga0181387_1000404_pt1 | contig 9935 bp, 5 predicted proteins | sample 10SPOviralmetaG_FD_130119 | JGI IMG/M metagenome (GOLD analysis project Ga0181387, IMG submission 130119) | Marine viral communities from the oligotrophic San Pedro Time Series (SPOT) site, San Pedro Channel, CA, USA - 10 SPOT_SRF_2010-04-27 | ecosystem: Environmental > Aquatic > Marine > Strait...
ACTTCCCATAGCACCCATCATTTGACTCTGACCTATTGCATTGAATTGTTGTTGGCTAAATGAAGGTTGATTAAGCAATCCACCATCTGCAAACTTAACACCTCCTCCTGCAGCGTTCATTGCTGATAATTGCCTACCAAACATTGCTGTACTTCTTTTATTTATAACAGCCTCACCACCTTCTAATTCAACTACTCTACCTCCTACTGCAAACTTCTCACCACCTTGTGCGTGTGATTTACCATGTACTAACCCTCCATTTGCAAATTCCTCAATCACTCCACCATCTCCAAAGGCACTTTTCATTGCTTTAATATTAGCAAGTAAAGATACAACTGTACTTAAAGTAGTAAACATTCCTATTATATTTGCAGGAAAAGGAAGTTTTGCTTGTGATGTAACCCCAAGTGTCATCTCTGATAATGCTTGAATGTTATTTGCTATTGCAGCAGCAGAAGAAAGTGCAATACCTGCCTTTCTAATACCTTGCATTTTTTCATCCTCTCCTGCTAAGTTTATAAGTTGGTCGCCTAATTGAGCAACACCATTTATTTCTTTTTGCCTTGCATCTTCTTTGTCTTTAGCGGCCTTAGCCTCAGCAGCAGCCTTGTCAGAAATCATCCTTAAATCATTGTCTAGTATAGCACCATTAATAGCAGCAACATCTTCACCATAAGAAATATTAAGATTTTTCATGTTCTCAAGATGTGCCTGTTCTAACTCAAATGCTATTAAATTATAATCTTCTTGAGTTATTTCTTTATCTATTAAATTTTGTTTTTCATCATTTAGTTCTTCTTGTAACGCTATTTTTAAAGCATCTTGACTTTCTTTAAATTCTTTTTTCTCTAATGCTAATGCTTCTTTTTCTGCTTTTTCTTTTGCTTTTAGTTTTTCTTTATTTTCTTTCTCCTTAGCCCTTTTCCCTTTTTCTATTGCAATATCTTTTTCTAACTGAACTCTATCATTTTTATTTTTTTCTGATTTTATCTCTTGTTCTAAGATTTCTTCCAAATCATTTAAAGCAAACTCTCTTGCTTCAATCTGTTTTGTTAAATCCTCTGCAAAATCCCTTGCTGCTTTTGCTCTAAAACCAAAACCCTTCCCTTCTTCTATGTTAAATGCCAATGCCTGTTTCTGAAGTTCTTGTGTTCTTTCAACCTTATCTATTTCTTCTTGCAAAAGTTCAGACCTTGTTTTTAAAGTTGAATTATATTGTGTATTAATTTTCTGAACAGCCTTACCTGCATTTTCAAATTCTTTAACATTCTTTAATGAGTCAGTTAAGAAGTCTGCACCTAACTGTTCAGTATTTCTCATATTATCAACTACAGTGCTAATCATCTCTGTCCAATCACTAATAACAACCCTCAAAGACCTTGATATATTACTACTACCACCTATAAATGCAATTTCAAGACCCTCCCAAGCAGATTTAGCCCTTAATATATCACCCTCTAAAGTGTCTCCCATAATGTCTGCCATCTTTTGTGCCTCTCCATTAGCATCCTCAAGAGAATCAGTAAGATTTAAAACATTTTCAGTACCATTAATCATTGTTGTAAAAGCAGCCACCTGTCTTAAATCAACAAGTTCCATCATTTCAGCATTAGAAAGTCCTTCATCATTTAATTGCTTTAAAGCCCTTTCTAAATCTGCACTACTATTAACTGTAAATCCTAATTTTTTAGTTAAATCTGATGCTGGGTCTTGCATTTTTAAGAATATATTTCTTAATGATGTACCTGCAATAGATGCTTCAATACCTGCATCAGTAAGCGTACCCATAATTGCTGTTGTAGTTTCTATACTAATACCTGCAGCAGAAGCAATAGGTGCAACCTTAGTCATAGATGTTTGGAATTTTTCTATATCTAATGCAGAACTTGTAAATGATACAGCCATAACATCAACAACTCTTTGAGTTTCACTAGCATCTAAAGCAAATCCTCTAACTGCAGCACCTGCCACAACAGCAGCCCTACCTAAATCTGATTGTGTTGCTGTTGCTAACATTAATGTAGCCTCTTGTGCATCTAATATTTCAGAAGTTGTAAAACCTAATTTACCATACGCAACTTGTAATTCTGCAACTTGAGATGCAGTAAAGAATGTTGAACGACCTAATTGCTGTGCTGTATTTGTTAATTTTTTAAAATCTTTTTCAGATGAACCTGTAATTGCCTTAACTTTAGCCATTTCAAATTCAAATTTCTTAAAGGTGTTTATTGCACTACCTATTGCTTTGTTTATAGCACTAAAAGCAGCAGCAGCAGAAGCAATACCACCTGCCATCTTCCCAAAACTCTTAGTTGATTTATCTGCTGACTTACCTACTCTTTGTAAATCCTTCTCACCTTTTACTACTACCTGAACTACAATTTTCTCTGTATTTGCCATATTAACTAACTTTTGCTTTTGTATTATTTTTAATTTTTTCTCTAATCATACTTGCTACATCTTCACCAATAGATGGTGCTAATTTCTTTGCTACTTCTTCACTAAACTTATTTGCTACATATCCTGCAAAGTTTGTTCTTCTAGGTAATTTATTACCTTCATCATAAAAATGATAAGGGTCTCTCATTGAACCATTAAAATTCCTATTACCATATCCACTTTTAATCATTCTTTTTAAAATTAAACTTGGACTACTACCACCTGCAGGTTCTACTAAAGTACCATTTCTTCTTTTTGCATTTAACCAACTTTTTATTGCATTAAGATTTGGTATTCTAGCAAAAGAAGGATTATTAACTGCCTTCCAATAACTAACAGATGAATATATATTTAAAACATTACCTTTGATGTGATACTTCAACCCTCTACTCAATCTACCTGTAGCATTATGCTTTTGTGCAATAAGTTCTTTCTGCAACCCTACCTTTAGCATTTTACCAACAACCTTTAACTCCTTTAATGTCTTTTTAAATTTAATCATCAGAAAGTATATTACCTGAGTTTCTTCTTAATACCTTGTGGTCATTACCAAACTTATCAGTAGCATAAACAGGTACTAAGTATTCTTGCTTTTCTTTTATTGACATACTTGTTATTGCTACACTAACTGAAGATGTGTCATTTGTAGTAAAATATATCTGAATAATATCATTAGCAGTTTGAGCAGTAAATGTTGAGGTGATAATGTTGGTAGAAGTATTGCTAACAGGATAATCTATTCTATTAGTACTTATTTGTGTATAAGCACCAGTATTAGGTTTGTATGTATCTACATAAATACTACCTGAACTTGCACTAATAGCAGTTTTAATCTCTATCTGATATTCATTACCTGAAATTAAAGATAGTTTCTGATATATACCACTATATGATTGCAATCCACCTGTTTTCTGTCCTGAAAATAGAAAAAACCCTCCAACACTTGTAGGTGCTGATACTGATGTGTATGGTGCGCCACTTGTATGATACCTATACCACCTTCCAATGTCATTTGCAGGACTATTTATTAAAGCATCAGTATGTGGGTCTGCTGCTGTTGTAGCGTAATCTGTGTCTGAAGCAAGTTGAGTTCCATAAGCAGAAGCATCACCAAAATTCAAATACTCCCCATTATAAGTTGTTATACTAGAAAATACATCTAATCCACTTTGCTGTGCTATTCCTCTACTTGATATTTCTTTTATGTCTGTCATATTTTATAATCCTATATTTTGATTATCTGGGATATCTACATCACCAAGACCTCCTGTATTTTCGTTACCACCAAAAGATGGTGCTACTGCTGCAAACGCACCTAACTGTAACCATTCAACTAACTCTACTTTTGTAGGTTGATTTTTATTTGGTTGATAATCAACTACTTTATTTATTCTCCAATAAACACCATCTATATATACTAATTTTCTAAAATCCAAATTAATAATGTCTGTTGTTTTTAAGTCAATATAAAGAGTTCTTAATCTTGGTTTTGACTTAAACATCTCAAACATATTCTTATAATATGTTTCAAATAAACCCCTACCTGCTGCATAAGATGTATATACTCCTGTTGAATCATCATAATCTCTTACATTAACATTACCATAAGATAGTATTGGACTTGAACTGTCATCTCTATTGATTGATGTTGCTTGAGGGTATATGTCTGATAAGAATGGAGAAGGACTTACTGCAGAACCTGCATGGACAACATCTATAGTAGAAGCCCAAGTTTGAATTGATGCTTGTTTTTGGCTAAATGCACTTGGATTTGCAGGCGAGTATTTATTCCAATACAATAATCTTGGTAAAAATTCATATCCTTTATCAGGTCTATATAAGTAGGTAGGGTCTGTAATTTCTTCCCATAAACAAGCAGAAAATGCTGTGTCTAATTGTCCACCTGTAGTATCTTGGTCTTTAGCATTATATGTTCCTGCGAAAAATGGATTTTCATATTTACTTTCACCCTTCTCAAAAGTTTTAGGTAGTGTTTCTTGATATGGATATTCATCTTTTATTCCATCAAACCATTCCTCACCTCTCCTCTCAACTTTCTTGTCTTTGCTATCTGTTTTATATTTAAAAACAACATCTCTTTTTAAGTCGCTTTTAATCCACTTATCCTCTATTTGTTTACTTCTATCTAATTTATAAGTCCAATCTATTGCATCAGCATAATCCTTATAGAAGGTATTAAATGGCTCTATATTTACAGTCTTAGTAGTTTCATCAGTAGTCATTTTAAGATTAAATGCGTGTGCAATACCTTTAATAAAATCAATCTGTTTGTAATCTTTATTAATTACTTTATCTAAGTCATAAGTCTGACCGTATTCAACTGCTTCAGAGTTAAGAGAAATTGAGTATTGAGCATTTGCATTATTTGATAGTGTTGGTGATGTTGGTGTAGATGAGCCAAATAAATATAAATCTATTTTATTTCCTGAATAGCCATAAGTTCCTGCTTTAACAGTAAGATTTAATCTTAATTGGTCATTCTTATTTAAGTATGTTAAACGATTAAAATCACCAAAATAAACACTACCACTAAGCCCACCTGAACCACTTATACTAAAAGAATCTGTAGTGCAAGAATCAATACTATTAAAAGAAGATTGCCCTACAGTCTTAACCTGTAGTTGTATCTTAACATAAGATACACCTAATGACCCTCCATTATAAACATTGCTTTGAAACCAAATACCAAAATTATTTAATTCAATATTATAATATCCATACTCTTGAATAGTATATATACCTGTTGAGGCATCCCAACCTGTATTATCTGTATCTGTATTTAAAACAAAGTCAGCACCTGCATCATTTAAATCAATTACAGAACTAAATGTTGAAAAAGAAGTAGGGTTTCCTGGGTCGTTAGTTGGTGCTATTAGTGTATTTGATATTAACCCCTCCCCAGTAAATGTATTGCCATAAGAATACTCATCATACCTTTCTTCAGCATTATTATATTTAAAATTAGGTAATAACCATACCAATTTTTTAAACATATCTGTTTCCATAAAAGTTGAATTTATTGTATATCCAACTTGACCAAATATCTTTTCTAATGTATCTTTAACAAATACTGCAGGTCGCCAATCTGCAGATGGTAGAGGTGTTCCATAATTAGTACCACTATTAAAATATCCATTATAACCCAATGCATTCGCACTACCTGTACCTGCATCATAATTCGTATCTAAAAGTTGTATTGTTTTTGGTTCTCCATCTTTATTGTACTCACCATAAGAAACAATAGGATATACTATTGGAGATGTAGATGAATCGCAATCTTCATCTTGCCAAGTAGCCATAATACTTGTTTTATTGTACTCTAAGTCCTGACCATTAACACCCCAATCTAACTCATACATATATTTATTAGATAAATCATCAGCCCAACTTAGATTACTTCCAAAAAATACACAATCATAATAAGATGGTGTTTCTCCATAACCACCAACTCCTGTAACTTTAATTAATCCTTTTATAGAGAAAAGATTATTGATAAGTATTCTACATTTTTTATTCTCAGTAAGATTTACATCAGTATCTATATTTGGAGTATAAGTGTGTTTTAATAACTTATTATTATTCTTTGTAGCAGGTATTTTAAATGTTTTACTGTAATCACCACTTGTTGAAGTTAAATCTTTTATGTCTGATATTTGAAATGTCATTGCTAATGGAAAATCAGAATGGTCAGTTACATCTAACTCACCAACTACACTCTTTTCCCAATCAATATTACTTATAGGGTAAACTTTTGCGTATTCTACACTTCCGTCAAAACCACTCCATCCTGCAAGACTAAGTTTATTGTTATTGCTACTTCCTTGAACCCAGTCATAAGAAAAAGTACCATTTCCATATTGAATAAATCCATTTGCATTGTTAGGTAAGTGATTTGCTAATATCAAAGACCCTGCAGTCCTACCACTTATTTTATATTTTATCCTATAATTCTGACCTTCAATAAAGGTAACATTGGTATTCTGCAAATAACTATTAGTACCTGAATGTGTAGCAGCACCTCCTGATATAGACCACCCACTACCAGAAGCAGGTACAAAAGACCAATCAGCAGATGAGGTAAATGAACCGTTTGAAATCATTTGAGTACCTTCAACCGACCCATATACATAGTCTAATATCTCTATTTTTACCGACATATATTAATTTCTTTGTGTTATTACTTTATGTGCTAAAGTATATTCAATATTAAATTTAACTAAACCATTTTCTTGATTAACAGTTTCAACATCACTATTTGTTATTATAACAGGTATATATTCTTTATCAGATGGTCGTAAGTATGGATTTCTTGCATTACCCATTTGTGTAGCATCTGTGTCCATCTCTACCCAAACATTAGGTGATAACATCATTTCTTCTAACCATTTTGCTACAGATTTATTTAATGGCTCTGTATAAACACTTTGCACTCTTTCTGCATTTACATTAGAAACCTCTCTACCCCCTTTGTATATATCACCACCTCTCATTGTATCTGAGTGGTAAAGTGAGGTTGCCATTGTTGAGCCTTGATTTTGGTCATCCTGATACCAAGTTCTATCACCACTTTTTCTTTCAATTACATCTCTACTTATTGTTAAGCCTTCAACTACATCTCTCTTTGCAGTATAACTATCAATACCACCAACAGAATTTAACCAATGAAATCTTACAAATCCATAAGGATTTTTCTCATCTTCTCTATCTATCTCATACCAATTAACAGCACTATGTCTTTTACTTACCCAACAATTACAAGCACCAGTACCAACATCTTGATAATAATGACCTCTAAAGTAAAGTCTATATCTGTGAGTATTTGCTGTTATTGGGGATATTGTAGTAGTGTAAGTAGTTATAGGAACACCCCCTGCAGAACTATTTTGTGGAACAAAAGCATTATTATTAATAAAAGCAGGACTAACATTCTGAATTAACATTCTGTCTTGGAATTGTGCAAATGTAGTAGTAGTGTTCAAATCTAATAGTGTTGTAAAATCTGCTAAAACAAATACATTTTCTGATGAACCATCTGATGTGAATGTTTCACCATACAACTCAATAAGATTATATTTGTCATTAGGAAAACTACCATCAAAAGTTTCTTTAACATACCATTGCAAAAACTCTGCTTCTTCATCCATTCTAACACTCTTATTATATGCCACTTTATTGGCAGTAGTATTGTGATACCAATTAGGACATCTAGTACTAAATCTTTTTGGGTTACTTGCATTAGTACCATCTCTGTTATGATTAAACTGATTATTATAATAAACACTATCTTTCTCAAATTGATTTACTGAGTTTATAACAGAAATAATGTTTGATGCACCTGCATTACCTGCACTTACAATTTCACCATCACCATTTATTATTTCATAGTATGGTGTTACTTTTAATCTCCTAAAAGTTCCGTTCCTAGAAACATTATACCTACTTATTGGAGTACCCATTGCACCACCTGATGCACCAAGAACATTATCTTGCATTGTTAGTCCACCATTCATACCTCCATAATATGGACTTTGCCAAGTACCTTTATTTATTGGACATAAACTGTAAGAAAGTTCATTTGAAACTAATTGACTAATATCTACTGTAAACCTATGACCTAAAGGCTGACTCCCATCATCATATTTCTTATTTGCTATATCTCTTGACTTTTTAATACTACCTAATTCTTGCCAATACCCATCACCAACAGTTGTTTCAACCTTAAAAATAACATTTACTACATCACCATTACCTACTGTTGTTGAAGGTGGTGTAGAGGTTAAACCTGAAAAATTACCAGCAGAAGGCTCTGTTCCTTCAGTTAAAGTACTACCATCAGTCCAAAGAACCTGATACCTTAATGGGTCATTTACACTTTTAAGATAATTTCCCCTATAATCCCAAAAAGAACCTGCTAGATTTGAAGAATTATAATCTAATGGTTGTATCTGCCAACTTACTGTTCCGTTTATCCCTGCCATATCTTAATATATTTTATATTTTAAATTTAAGTAACCTCTTACTTCAGCAATTTCAGTATCAGTTAAGGCTCTGTTAAAAATTATTAATTCGTTTAATTGTCCATCCATTTCATTTGTGCTATTATAAGAGCCAATATTAAATGTTGCAGTATTGAAAACAAAAGTATTATCAAAACTTGAATCATTATCAGTAGCAGTTATAGAATTTGCAGAATCATAATATTCTAAATCTATTCTTTTGTTATGTTTCTTTAATACTGATATATGATTACTTGCTTTATTATCTACAGCAGTATTTGCAGTTATCGTATTAGTCCCATCACTTACTGTAGCAGTAATATGACCACTAGCATTTGTACCTATAGATATAGCAGCACTTGAATTGTACCATCCAAATACATTATCACTTGCTTTATCAATTCTACTTACTTCAAATATTGTAAAGTCTGTTGTTATAGGTAAATTACTTCCTGAAACAAAAGTATCATTAGTACCATCAAAATCTAAATATGCTTTATCGTTAATACCATCATATCCATATCTTAGTGGTTGATTTGCTGCTGTAGCCTGAGCAACATTACTGCTATTACCTGATTGGTCAGCCCAAGCACTCACTCTTTTAGATGCTATATCAAATGTAGCACCACTATCTGCTTTTAACCATACTTTTAAATCAGAATAATCTGATGGGTAGTTAGATACAGGTCTGAAGCATTTTGTAAACGCACTCATAGTAAATGTTAGTTTTATTTGCACCAATCTATCGTTTGCTACTTCTTTAACTCTTTCTATAGCAATACTCTCATCTTCTAAGTATGCTTCTACATTTACATCTTGATAATTTTTAAGCACCATATCTAGCCACTCATTAGCCAAATCTTGTAAATTATCCCATCTCTTTTGAAGTGTAACTACTGATTGTGCTGCTTGAGAATATAAATTATAGAAGTTTATTTCAAATGTATATTCCTCTCTACCATTATATACTACAGGTATAGTTGATTCAGGTGGTTCAACTAGCATTAATGGGTACTGAGTGTCATGGTCTTGGTTTACTTCACTTTCGTAACCAAATTTCACATCACCATAAGTCCATTTGCTGTCAAATACTGTTATTATGTCTGTTAATCTTGTTATTGCCATTATTACAATGTTATATTATTTTTATTATGTATTTTCTCTTGAACAGCAATTTCATAGTCATTTTTAGCAGTATTCCAACTTAAATAAGTCAAAACCTTGTATAAGTCTGTTTTCTTCACGCTATCTATGTCGTTTTCACCATTCACTCTAAATATCCCCTTTTCTGCAACCATATATAAACTATTAAGCCAACCATAAGGCTTTATGAACTTGTTGTAGAGTCCAACTGTAGAAACTCTATTTTTGCCTCCTCCACTTCTTCCTCTGTTTTCCCCAAAAACATTTGGAAAGTCCTTGTTAATTTTACGCTTTGCATTGTCAAAAAAAAACTGAATTCCCAAACGAAATCCATTG
>Ga0181387_1000405_pt1 | contig 9932 bp, 8 predicted proteins | sample 10SPOviralmetaG_FD_130119 | JGI IMG/M metagenome (GOLD analysis project Ga0181387, IMG submission 130119) | Marine viral communities from the oligotrophic San Pedro Time Series (SPOT) site, San Pedro Channel, CA, USA - 10 SPOT_SRF_2010-04-27 | ecosystem: Environmental > Aquatic > Marine > Strait...
ACTTAGTGCCTGTAAACAGGAATTTAAAAAGCATGTATTTCCTAGATTTTTTAAACCAACGTATCCATATTTCTTATATTTATTGTCAGACATTTAATTACTTTATAATAATATAAAAATTAATCTTTATATATATTAGTTAAATGAACAATCGAGATAATGATGATGACACACATATACGTCTGGCACGTCATAGAAATTTTCAAATGTTACGTGATGTAGTAACTTCTTATAATGCTAACATACGTACAAATAATCAACATATGTTAGAATATAATAGAAATATGCGCGAGATTATTTCTTATATGCGCGAGATAAATACCAATGATACTCGTTATTATGAAGGAAGAAGAAGGCGTCCCAGCAGGGAACCACCTCCACCACCAACGTCGAGACGAACACGGGAACAGATCATGCGTAATCTTGAGGTCAGTGATTATGCGAGAGGAGTTACAAATCGATACTTATCACAAGATACACCGGTGCGCCGATACTTGTCACAAGATACAACAGCACAAGTTGTAACGCCACCTCTTATACACTCTTTGCGTAATAGCACGACGACACCCAGTAATAACAGAAATGATAATATATCAAGAAGAATGGCGCGGTGGATGAACAATGATGCAGATTGGACCAACCGTGAAAGTATTAATCAGAATTCGCGAGAACAAGAAAGAATAATTATTGCCTCTACGCCATCCGCAACAGATGAAGAAAGAGTAGCTGTCCGTACATTTAGAACGGTACCAAATAATGAAATAACAACAAGTTTTCATAATGCAAGTCGTAATAGTATTTCTGAATTATATCGTTTATTAATGCGAGATTTTGACGATATGATGGGATTTAATAATTTTATAGAGACAACTACGGATAGTTTACGACCAGGTGGATTAACCGATGTCGAATTGGAAACTGGGTTAATGGACGCTTCTTATAATTCCCTCATGCATAGTAATATTGATACTCGTTGCCCAATAGGACTTGATGATTTTGAAGAAGGCGAAAGCATTAAGCAAATTGTTGAATGTGGTCATATATTTAAACCAGACCATTTACTAAGATGGTTTACACGGCATACAAAATGTCCATTGTGTAGATGTGACCTCAGTTCAAATGCTGAACGATCGCAGTCAGATATTAGCTTAAATTTTACAACAGGTGCCGACAGTATGACAGCAGACGACGTTGAGAGAGAAATCGATGATATTACCAATCGTATTACACGTGCTATGATGGACAGCGTTGGTCAAGATATAGAAGTAAATGTCAATGCCAGTTCACAACCAGAAGTAAATGCCGACGCCAATCCACAACCAGAAACCAGATCACGTGTCCTTGACGAAGACGATAGGTGGGGTGATCTTGTTGGAACCGGTACATCTGGCGAGGAGGAGGATGAAGCGAATGCTGAATTTTCATCCAGCAGTGATAGTGATTAAATAAAACGCAAAAAAATATCGTTATAATATTATCATTTTATAATAATTGTAAAATGATAACCGTTTACTTCTTGGATGTGTAAAATGTTGAAATAGTTTGAATGCCGTTACGTTTATTATTAATCTTATTCAACACCTTATCGAATAGTAGCGTCTTTACTTTTGCTGAACAGTATTTCTCTCGTTTTTTCATGTATAATTCTTGGTCACCACCACAATCATCTTCTATTTGTGCGACATCCTTTCTGAATTTCTTGATAGCGTTGGGTTTACGCTGATACTCCCATATCTTTTCAACTGCTAATCCGAACAGTTGTTGGAGGGGTTTCATTAACTGATTTGTGATATAGTGTGCGTAATCAATTTCTATCTTATTATCCGTAATGTATTCTGGCGTTTCAATGCGTTCGCCCATTAATCTCTTCTTTGTTGGGGTATTCACAAAGAGATACTTAATGCGATCACCTGGTTTAGGTTTATTTCCTGGTTCACGCTCGGCAATTCGATCCGCTAAAACCTTATGTGCAATTTGGTTCGGATTTTTATACCCACTGCGCAACGCACGTGTAATGGCTAACTTATCCATGCTAACCTCTCCCTCGATCAAATTATTGAGCGATGCATTAAGGAACTCTATTGCTGATGCAACATTATTCTCTTTCATTAGGATATTTACAATACCACCGTATGTATCCTTCAAGTAATCACACGCATCACGACGCTTTAATGAAAGACCCATATATTTCAATTTACCTTTATCAGGATTATGTTCATAGAGAATGCCCACGTATCGCTTCTTTGAAAGTAAACAGAAGGGAAGGAATGTTTTTTCATATTCTAGATCATGAGGTCCTTTCAAGAATTTTGTTGCCAATTCACCGGCACGCTGTGCTAGTTCGATTGTTATCTTTAATGCACGCTTTCCAACGATTTTCTCACCTTCCAATGTTTCTAGGTTAAATGTGAAGAACACACTGTCTGTATCTCCATAGACGTACTCTGCCTTACTGCGGACGGTACCCTCTTCTGTCTCACATACTGCATCTCCATAGCACTCTTCAATAATATGCTTCCCGTATATCAATAATTTTCGTCCAGTTGCTGTTGTAGATGCGGCTACATCTGGTTCATAAAATGTACTCGTCTTTGCTCCTGTCTGACCATATAAAGAATTTGCCGTGACTTTAATACTCAACTGACGCTTATCCAAAATGTTCTTCATAAATTCATCTTGAGTCTTAGGTATCATCTTACGCGTCGCTTTTCGCTCATATAACAATTCTTCCAAAATCGCAGGTAATACTGCCTTACCCTCGGGAAACTGTGCGAATCTACAAATTTTGCGACCAGACAGTGTCTTTGTTGCTGCTGCTTTTGGATGCTTTCTATGATAGCGAAATGTATCATATTCAATGTCTACGTATTTATATCCAGGTAGATTATCGTAGATGAATTTTCCGTTCTTATCTGTTTCGCCAGTACGTTTATCTATTTTCTCTTCTCCATTTAAGTCGTACTCTTTCGTCCATACCTTACTATCGTGAGATAGATTTTCACTGATAATTGATGAAGGATATAGCGAACTATAATCTACACAAGCAACTGGATTGTCCAAATAGAAGTCACATTTGGGTGGTAGCACGATCGCGCCCTCATAACCCTCATTACCAAATGTTTTCTCCAAATCAGGCATCAAGGTGTTCTTGATACGACACTTCTTCGCTACATAACTAGTGAGTTTAATACCCTGACCACGAAATACAAGGAAACTTATAGGAACACTACACATACGAGACATCTCGATATATCCGGTAATCACATCAATCTTATTTAAAAGATGATGGACTAGGTTACAATCCTGAATACAATACTTGGCAACGATTGCTCTATCCGATGCACTTCCATTTGCCAATCTGAAAATATCCTGAGGTGATACATCATCCTTTGCCATGCCCCAGCGAACAGATTTCGTCATATCAATTAATTCCTCATGGTTTCCGTCAATTACAAGAATGTTATACTTGTTTTCTATCTCCTTCCCTTTTACGGTTTCTTTTACGATAACATCCTTGTGTATGTCAATAACTTTGAATTTCTTACCATCACCATAATAATCTTTGGTGAACGTCATTAATTCTATATGGATGAAATCATTCTTATTAAGTCCCGTTAAATTTTTACTATATAGATAGGTAGTACCATCATCTTGATCAATAACATTTTTGATATCATCGCCAATATACTCACCTGCTACGTCGTCCAGTTTATACGATGATAGATTAAAATCACGACGGAAATATGTATACATATCTATCTGTAAACGACCCGTTGTCTTGGTATAATTCAAATCGTATTCTCCACTTGCTAATACCACCTTCGAATGCTCAATACCCTTAATTCTATGTGTATCTCTATCACGTACACCACAAACCTCTCCCTCCTTACGTGATAGTTTAAGGAAGTCTTCTACACAGTTGTTTTCCTCTGCACGTTTAAACATAAATTGATAATCAAAACCGAATATGTTATAACCAATAATTATATCTGGATTTTCCTCTTGGATTAGATTTTTCCATGCAAGCAACAAATCCTTCTCATTATCATGTGTTTCTATAACTGCGTCCTCTACAGGATCGCATGTGCCCAGAACTAGGCAGTGGTTCATATATGGTTTTGCATCGCCATACGTCATAAATGTAGATCCAATAAAAGTTACTTCGTCACCCTTCAATGAAGGCAATGATTTGGTTAGTACTTCATCTAGTTTATTTATCTTATCTTCGCGAATGTAATCTTCGTTCATTAACATCTTTAAAATGGTGACACGCTTATCGATCTTTTTACCTTTCTTATTTGACCACGCATTACTATCTTCGTCATCACTATTATACCCCCGTGCGAATAATGTTTCCAGTGTATTTACATCTTCTACCTTATTATCATTTAGAATTACATCCTTTAATGGCGTTGTAGCAATAGTTATAATCTTCTCCTGTAAATAAGATTTAGATGTGTTATTCACATCCGATCTTTTCGGGTATACAGCATCAATGCCTTCAAATTTACGATGTCCAAATGCAGTTAATACACAGTTTTCAATAAACGATAATATCATATTTTCGTTGGGTTGCATCTTGTCATATAAATCCATTATGTTTGACGCAAGGCGCTTGTATGTTTTCACGGGTAGCGGAAAGTCACCGTGACTACTACTTGCCTCAATATCAAAACTACATATCTTATAAGGAACAATCGTTTCCTTATCAGTAACCGGAATCACATGCTTCTCACTACATTCGTATTCGTAATCACATCGAGTTACCTTATTGCTTACTGCGTATTTTTTTGCATTTTTTATCTTAATCCATCCAGACGGACTTATATCATTCAAGTGGAAATATCGTAATAATGGAGGAATGCTACTTTCATACAATTCTAGGATGTATTCTTTTGTCTTCGATTGTTTATATATAAGATTTACTCTCTTCCGCTCTCCTTCTTCATTATATGAATTCCATAGTCCTCGTGCCTTGTTCATTCCTACAGAGTTATGAAATTTAATCTTTATGAATTTAGATTCTTTACCGTGTGTAAAACCGTATAACTTCTTCTTTGATACAAGTTCCATATTGATCATGAATTTGGAGTGATATGGTCCTAGTTTTTTCGTAAACCACGCTTTGAATTGACCAATGTTATTTGACGTCCAATCGTCGCCCACCTTGATATAAAAGAAGGGTTTATAGTTGTTCACCTTAATACACGCTGTCTCACCTGACTCATTTATTCCATATAGTTCTACCATAAAATTCGGGGTATCCTTACTGATTGGTTGTTCTTCGTCACTGCTATTGGTATTCTTCTCTGGTTTATAATCATAGAAATTACAATCAAACAATCTGAACATTTTAGTAATCGTGAGTTTTTTCTTTTTTTCTGTCATTATATTTAAGATGGAAATGTGTTTATTATCTTTGGTTTGAAAGATACTATTGAGATCTTATAAAAATCAATTTTATAATTTCAACCAGATAAAAAGATTATCATTATACTATATACAATTTAGATGACGGATACACATATTAAGCGTGTTTTATATACAATAAAAAATGGCATTCAGACAGTTTGTAATACACAATTTAATTATACCAACGAGAATTGGTATAATTTTAAATCATATGTATGCGGGACAGAATTATCATTCACTATATGCAAACAATGTAATAATTATAAACGTGTAAGTAGAAATGTAACACTGTCCAATAAACCTTCAAATCAACGAATAATGTGTAATTGTGAATCTCTGTATTTTCCGAATGATAATAATTTCTTTGAGAATACAGCAATTATAAAATCAGAAATAGAAATGGAACTAGCTTTTGACGATTTTGATGCTGTATTTGTCGATATATTTAATGATTTTCAGAATAATGTTGTCGAACCAGATTTGAACCGTAGTATTATATTTTAATTATTACTTGAATAACCATGTGAATATACCATTCTTTTTGGTTTTTCGACGTTTCTTATTGGGTTTTTTAATGCGTTTTCTAGATTTATTCTTATTTCTACGTCTCTTTTTACCACCATTAATTGTTTTATTAAAAAACTCTATTAGGTTCTCGGGTGTTCGTTCTCCACTGAATTCTTCAAATCTTTTTCCATCTTCACATGACTTTAATATTGTTGGGAACCCACTGAATTGATAACCACCAAATATTTTTTTTGCACGATCATTTTCTAATTCATTTTGTTCAAATGCTTCTATATTAGCTTTACCGAACAAATAATTATTGCCATCAGTTGTATATTTTTTAATTGAATTTATTAATTTAACACAATGACCACACCAATTGGCATGTATAATATAGTTTCCAGAACCTATCATTATTATATATATTTAAGATACATTTTTACTTATAGGATTTTTTTCACCAATTACTATATATAAATGAGACACCTTCTTTTATTTACCATATTCATATTTTTAATTGGAATGAGTGTATGTGCATTTTCAACTAAAAGTCAAGTAGAGAACCACATAACAAAAGATGCCACCATAGAAAACATGGAAACTAATAACGACGATACTACAAAAATATGTGGTTCTGCATTAATTAAACGCGGTGGTAAATTACTTTTATTTATTGACCCCAATAACAAGGAGGAGATACCAATTGAATTCAATACTTTAGATGATTATATTAATTATTTAGATGAACAAAAGGCGAAAGGCATTGATTGTCCCGTATTATTTTTACAACAAGAGAACGATGCACAAGGAAATGATGTATATCGCGTTCGTCCCAGTCCATTCAATCAAGCGGGCGGAATGGAAGCAGTAAATGTTGTTCCCATTAAAGATGCCAATCGTGCAAATTATCCTTATAATTCCAATCAATATCCCGGTTTTGACCCTCTCGGTTTACAAATAGGGGTTTATAATGAACTTGATGAGATTCATGACTCTACAGCTAGAGCGAATATTAGCGATAACCCAATGGATTCTAACTGGGGAGGAGTTGAATTCACAAGAGGTAAGATTGAAGGAGGTAAATATGAGGATAACGAAGTAACTAAACCCTTATATTTTAAACCAAAGACACAGTTTTTACCAGATACATTTGATCGTGAAAATCCTCCTTCATATATCCCCAGTACTGGACCCAAATAATTATACAGGTGGTGTTACTGGATTATGAAGTAAAAATCGTTTAATGTCTTCTAATACCTTTTTGCTTATTTTTCGTGTTTTTCCGTTTTTTGTGATAGTTAGGTTCTCCAAACAAGTTGGATCTTTTTGTAGACTCTCAATGAGATTATAAAAAGATGTGAAGTTTTTCATTATTGCAATTGCTGTAATAGAACTAACGCCGGGTATTTGTGAAAGTATGATTTCGCCTATATTATCCGGTGTAATATTATCCTTCTTTACTTTTTTTACTAAATTACAGTAATTTTGAGGTTCTCCCTGAGTTGATACAACATTACCAGAAACATCGGAGAACCCTGCATGGAAAGGTATATTTTTTTCATTATTTTTAACAATTTTACCCATCATAAAAAATATTAATCGCGCGGTATCTTGTACGTTCAGTGTTCTCAATACACTAAATCCTTTATACATATTAAGTGATGTAATTGCAGAACAAACCATCTTTAATTCGTTTGTATTTTTGAGAGAAGACATGTTTCCTTCAATTATATATATTATACGATGGTTCGGACAAGAAGTAGCATACGAAAGACGATGTGATTGTTCTTCATATCGTCCATCCTTGATACTTGCCAATAGATCGGTCAAACTCTTTCTTTCTATAATACAAAATTCTTCACCATCTAGAGAACCCGGAGTTAGTATAACATCACCTATATGTAATGTTTGCTTCTCTATGTGAAAAGTATTATGTTCCGTTAGCATTAATAGTCTGGAAAAGTGATTCATAAGATCCTGTTCTCTATCATCAACAATGATTTTCATTTTGTATAATAAAATAATATATTGATTTTATATTATTTTATATTGGTTTAACTAATAGACGCATTTATTTGCCAATCTTTCCTGCAACATAAACGTTGCCACCTACTCTGTTCATGAAAACCATGTTCAATAAACCAGCGCGACCATTCTTGCCAAGACCAACACGATCGCCCGTAAGTGCGTGGGTTCCACCATAGGCCCTTCTCTGGGCGCTTGATATGGCCTCAGTAGGAGGGAGTCCGGCTTTCTTCATTCCGCCACCTTGGTTTTGGTTAACAATACTAGAAATAGAAGATGTTCTCTTAGTTCCGCTTAATACCATTTTATATATAGTATGAACATTTTTTTATTTTATAAAATTGATTTTAAATAAACGAGTTAAAGTTATTATACTATATACTACAAGGCAGTTAAAATGTTCAAGGTCAATTCTGGTCAAAATCTTGACGAAGATGTTCATATTATCAAGGACGCGGCTGGCGATGATATCTATATTTTCGATCCACACAACCCCCTAAATATTGAAGTCACCCAGAAAGACGTTGAAAATACTTTATCATCATACGGCATTGATGTCCCAATTCATAATTTTCAGTTATACAGACGAGCATTCGTTCATCGTTCTTATATTAGACGCCCTGATGTCGAAAACGCAGATAATAACATACAAATCGTACCGAAACCCGACGACTGTGTGTCGCTATATACTAAATCCAATGAGCGCCTGGAATTTATCGGGGATGGTGTATTAGAGTGTATTACTAAATATTTACTATACCGTCGTTTTCCTAAAGAAAACGAGGGGTTTATGACCGAGAAAAAGATCGCACTTGTAAAAAACGAATCTATCGGGCGCATGGCATATGAAATGGGAATAAACAAATGGTTTATTATGTCCAAGAATGCAGAGGCAAAGCAGACGCGCACGAATCTAAAGAAACTTGGTTGTCTGTTCGAGGCTTTTATTGGAGCGATGTTTCTTGATTTCAATAAAATTTCGGTAAAGGATGACGATAAATGGTTTGAGAATGTATTCCTTACTGGACCCGGTTTCCAAATGGTTCAGATATTCGTAGAGCGCATTTTCGATAAACATGTTGATTGGATTAAGCTCATTGAAAATGATGATAATTATAAGAATATTCTACAGGTCAAGATACAGAAGGAGTTCAAGGTTACTCCTCATTATGTTGAAATGGAGCAACACGATCCTGATGTAGGTTATCATATGGGTGTATATTTATGTCTAGGACAGCAAATACATAATGCTATTACCAGCACAGCGATTGAAATTCAATCATTCTCTTCATTTAAAGAAATCCATCAGCATATGTCCGAGAAGGGTAAAATCTTCATATTCCTCGGCGATGGCATTCATAAGATTAAGAAGAAGGCAGAACAGACTGCTTGTGAAGTTGCGATTAATAATTTGGATGGATTTTAAAAATATTATTCAGTTAATTATAAACCATATTTTTTATGATTTATAATAAAAACAAAATGAAAAGACAGATACATATTTTTATACTATTATAGTATAATACTATGAACAATACGTATTTAGAACAATTAAAAAAAAGACCCATACCAAAACCAGATAAAAGTGGTATTATTATATTTGATAAGGAAGAAAATGTTGATAAGGAAAAAAAGAATGATAAGGAAGAAAATGTTGATAAGGAAGAAAATGTTGATAAGGAAGAAAATGTTGATAAGGTCACTCCTCTAATGTTTCAAATAATAGACAAGAGAGAACATAGTAATATTGATCGTTCGTTAATATTGGAACGTCTAACAAATAGACAATATATGGATGATAAAATAACCGATGAAATTGTAATTGAAGAAGAACCTCAACCCGCTAATATAATAATTAAAAAAAAGAATAAAAAACCAATCGTCATAATCGGAGAACAGCAAACTATACGGTCATTAGACGAAGATTCGGACGAACCAGAACCTAAGATTGTGAAAATACGTAGTAAACGCATGGTTCCTGTTAAGAC
>Ga0181387_1000406_pt1 | contig 9916 bp, 8 predicted proteins | sample 10SPOviralmetaG_FD_130119 | JGI IMG/M metagenome (GOLD analysis project Ga0181387, IMG submission 130119) | Marine viral communities from the oligotrophic San Pedro Time Series (SPOT) site, San Pedro Channel, CA, USA - 10 SPOT_SRF_2010-04-27 | ecosystem: Environmental > Aquatic > Marine > Strait...
ATATAAAGTTAGTGTCGCAGACAACGGAACACTCTCCACCTCCACAACAGTCTAAAGAAGACTGGGAAGTAGAGTTTGAAAGGTTAGAACACCATATTCTTCGTGCATTAAAGCACCAAGATATGTATAATTTAACTGATATTAAAGAAAAAATAAGGGCTGGAGAAATGTTTATTTGGCCCAACAAAGATTCAGTAATAATAACTGAATTTGCAGAATACCCAAGATACAGAGTTTTAAGTATTAATCTGGTAGCTGGAAACTACAAAGAAGTAATAGAAATGTTACCCAGCCTAGAAGAATTTGCCAAACAATGTGATTGCAAGAAAATTATTGGTGGTGGTCGCAAGGGTTGGATAAGAAAATTAAAACCTCATGGGTTTAAAGAAATGAATTTATTAGTAAAGGAATTATAAAGGAATTATTATGGCACAAGCATTACCATACATTACAGCAGGAAGTGCAGTATACGGAGCTATGAAAGGTGGTGGAGATACTGCCACACAAAGCGTTGATCCAGCGACACAGGCTCGTTACGATGATTTATACAATAAAGCTAAAGGTATAGCGGACCAACCTTTTGTTCCTTACACTGGCCCAAGAGTAGCAGGATATAATCCAGACCAATTAGCTGGTATGGATGCAACCAGAGGTTTGTTTAATCAAAGCCAACGATATAATCCGCAACAAGGTTTACAAACTCTATTAGGTAAAAGTTTAAGAGCACCAAAAGTCACACCTTTTACTGGTACAGCAACACAGTTACAACCAGCAGCAATGCAACAGGCAGCAAACATAGCTCCAGTAGATTTATATAGCGGTGCTTCAGTTAATCGTGGTGCTATAAGAGATGTAAAACCACAATCATTATTAGATACAAATTTAAGTTCATATCAAAATCCTTTTCAATCACAAGTTATAGACAATACACTTGGTGATTTAAACAGAGCAAGACAGATGCAATTACAAAGCGACCAAGATGCAGCAATCGGAAGAGGTGCATTTGGTGGTTCACGTTCAGCTATATTAGAAGCAGAAACAAATAGAAACTTTGCAGAACAGGCTGGTAAGTTATCTGGTGATTTAAGAGCGCAAGGTTTTGACAGAGCGACATCATTAGCTGGTCAAGACATAGGAAGACAGTTTTCAGCAGACCAATATATGTCTGATGCAGATAGAGCTGTTGCAATGCAAAATGCAACTTTTGGTCAACAAGCTGGATTAGCAAGACAAGGTTTACTTGGCGATGTTGCACAAAATCAAGCACAACTAGACGCAAGAAGATTTGGTGCCGACCAAAGTGCATTAAACCAGTTTGGTTTACAGCAAGGTTCTTATAACAACGCAATGAACATGGCTAACATGGATGCTATTAATAGAGCAAGATTTACGCAACCACAATTAGAAATGCAAAATAGACAGTTCCAACAAGGTTTATTAAATAACCAAGTACAAAATCAATATCAAAACTTAGGTCTACTTGGTAATCAAGGAAGATCAGCACAAGCTCTATCACAAGCTGGAATGGATGCTGGATATGGCGAGTTTATGAGAGGATTAAATTACGGTCCTCAACAACTTGGTTTATTGTCAAGCTCAGTATTTGGCATGGACCCAAATATAACAAAAACTTACGATCAGGGTAGTGCGGGTAGAATTGGCAGTGCAATCACATCACTTGATACCTTGTTTGGCCAAGGTGGTATATTTTCTACATAGGAGATGGTTATGAAGACTTATAATTTTAACGACCCCATGGGATTTTTGGAAATAAATAATAATCCTACAGGCTCACTTGGTATAGACATAAACCCTATTCTTGAAGCTAAATCAAAACAAGCCGAAGAGGAAGAAAAAAATAGAAAAAGAGCTGAGAGTTTTAGCAAGTTAAGAAACTTTGCAGAATCTTTACAAGCAATGAACGCTGGTCAATCTGGTAACTTTGGAGCGCAAGCACAGTTTTTAAACAACATAGATGCTAGACGAGCTAAAGAGATAGCTAGAGCAAAAGAGGAAAAACAAAAAAGAGATGAAGCAAAATTAATTGCATCATTACCTCCTGAAGCACAAAGAATTTATGAGTTATTTGGAAAACAAGCTGCTTATAATTATATGTACAACAAACCGAAAGGTTCTGAAAGAAGAATAGTTTTACAAAATGGTGTTCAATATTATGCAGATACAGGTCAACCAGTTTTACCTAATGCTCCTGGCAAAATTAAAACTACTAAACAAAAGTATGACGATCTTGCCGCTAAAATAAAAATTGAAATAGCTACTAATGGTAGAAATTCTCCTAATTTAACAACATCTGAATTAGATTTTTACGATGATTATATTAAAACTGGAAGTATAAATTATCTTAATAAAAGTATTGCTAACTTGATATCTGGTAATACAAGTGGACAAAATAACTCAACAAAAAACTATACAGTAACTAATAATTCTTACGGATCAATGAGTGCAAATGAAATCATTAATCAAGCAATGCAACTTAATCCAGGAGCTACAAGAGAAGGCGTTATAAAAAATTTAATAGCTAATAAAATAATATCAGAGTAATACTATGGTAGATTTTATCATACCACCCCCACCCAAAGAGGAAGAAGGAGGGGGATTCAAAATACCTCCACCATCTGATATAGATGATAAAGCTATACAAAACATTGCATCTGATGGTTTTATTATTCCTCCTACTCCAGAACAAATTACAGAAAACGATGGAAAACTATCTGAAGCTGAATTGAAAAAAAATCCTGAATGGATTAAAGTTGCAAAAAGTATTTATGAATTTAACGAAGGCACAACCTTCGGTGTTGAAAAAGATGGTCAACCTAAAAAACTAAACTCCGATAAAGAATATGCAGATTACGCCCTAAGATACATGGGTTGGTTTAATTACAATATTCCTAAAATGGGTAATGAAGCACTTGATTTATTTCAGTTTGCCAACCAACAACAAAAAGAAGATTTTGTTACAGCAATGGATATGTACGACAACAAGAAAATTAGTTGGGCTGGAGTTGGTAGATTTATAAAAGGTGTTGGTTCTGATCCATCTACTTATGTGGGTATAGGAACATTGGGTGCTGGTCTTGTTGCAAGAGCTGGTGCTAAAGAAGCAACCAAACAATCTATTAAAGAGTTTGTAAAACAAGGAGCAATACAGGGAGCAAAGATTGGAGCCATAGAGGGTGCAACTTATTCAACAGTTGATAATGCTTTAAGACAATCTACCAGAATAATGTCTGGTCAAAGAGAAGGCTTTGACTTTGGTGAGTCTGGACAGTCAGCATTATTTGGAGCTGGAGTAGGTGGTGTTTTTGGTAGTTCAATAGGTGGAACTGCTGCATATTTTAAAAATAAAAACAATGTTGTACCAAGTGTCACTAAAGAAGGAGAGGACTTTGTTCTTCCACCAAAACCAGAAGAGTTAAAAGAAACTTTTGTTGGTCCAAAGGGTGAGCTTGTCGACACACCAGTAGCAGAAACACCAGTTACACCAGAGGTTGTTGCACCCAAAGTAGATATAAAAAAACAGATTGATGATGAATTAATTAAAATCGGGGTTGACCCAGTCAAGGTTGAGGGAGTTCCAAAGTTAAGTGCTAAGCAAGGATTTGTTTCACCAGAGCTTAATAATATTCCAGAGGATTATGGAATCCTTGGTGGTAGAGTAAGTTTTAAAATTGATTATGATAATCCAAAAAATACTGCAAATAAATTAAAAGAATTTTTTATTAAACAAGACTCTTTAGATAATTTTAAACTTGCAACACCTAAAGTAGAAACACCGAAGCGTGGTACTAAGATTCCAGAAATATTAAAAGTTACTAAAGAGCCTAAAGTAAGAACTGCTACAGACTACATTGGTAAGATTAAAGACGGAGAAAGGTCTGGTGAACTAAAAGGTATATTTGAAGATGCGTCTGGAAACATACAAAGAAAATTTAAAGCTGGTCAAAACCAAGAAGGAAATACTCTGGATGATTTAGATGATGTAGCAAACTCTATGATGGAAGACGGATTCTATAGTCAAGTTGATACTAGCGACACTGGTATGACTAATAGGGTATTAGAAGATTTAAATAATAACACACCACATCCAGAAGATGCTGCTATATATGCAGAGTGGCAAAGAAAAACCGATCAAGCTAAAACTGTAAGAAAAGTTTTAAACGACAATAATATTAATTACAAAGGTATGACAGACCAAGAAGTCATGCAAACTTATGACGATATTATAAATGACAGACTTCCACCAGCAAGAGATGAAGTACCTCTTGAAATGTATGCAGATGAAATACAAGCAGCATCAAGTGGTGGCAATATTAATAATGTAAAAGCAGAAGATGTTATTGACCCAGCACCAGATGGTAGAGATTTTCAAACTGATACTACTACTGGTTTAAACCAAAGGGTTATTGATGTTGGTATGCAAATAATGGATGAACTTGAAATACCAAGAAATCCAAATGTAAGAATATCAGACCAATTAAAAGAAGCAGTATTGTTAGCAAACTCTAGTCCTAAGTTTATGGATAAGTTTGTAGAAACTCTTAAAAAGAATAATCTAACTGTTGAAGAACTATCTACAGTATTTAAAGAAAGCATATCTGATTCAGCAAGACGTATGCAACAACTAAGCACGGCTAGTAAAACAATGAAAAGAATTGGTCAAGAGCTTGGTGAGATTGCACCTGATGAAGGTTGGTATGCAAATTTTGCTAAAGAATACACAGATATAATTAGAGAGCTTGATAACATAAGAAGAGGTTTATTAGTTAGCCAGATAGCTACAGCAATGAGAAACAATACAGCTCAACTTGGTAGAGTTGGTATGCGAACACTTATAGAATCATTCGATGATATTTTAAATAGAACCTTTAATCCTTTAAGAAAAGCATTTGGAAAAGAAACAGTACCAGTTGATTATACAAAATCTTTTGGTTTGTTAATGAACCTTACAAAAAATAAAAAGAAGGCTAAAGAAATTACAGACTTTTTAACAAAATATTATGTTAATGAAAGTGATAGACTGTTCACAAAATATGCATCTGAAGTAGCAGACTCATCTAAATCAAAAGTATTAAAAGGTGCACAGAAGATGGTTGACGGACTCAACTTCTTAAACCGTATGCAAGAGTTCTGGTACAGAAGAGGAATGTTTGCAACATCTATAAAAGATACCCTGGCTTTAAAAGGTATTGATATTAATAAAGTAGAAATAAATGAAGACCTACTTAAACACCTGAATGCATCTGATATAGAGAAAGCAGTAGATGATGCTTTGTTTTTTACTTATGCAAAAACACCAACAAATAAAGCACTAAAAGCATTTGTAGATTTATCTAACTCTATTCCATTTGTTACTACTGGTTTAATTCCTTTTGCTAGGTTTATGGCTAATGCTATTGAGTTTCAGTTTAAACATAGTCCAGTTGGATTTGGATTATTATTAAGACCAAAAGAAATTAAAAAGATTGCAGCGGGAGATACTACTGCATTTAGCCAAGCCGTTATTGGTTCGACTATATTAATGGCAACAATAGAAGCTAAAAGAAAAGGAATGGCAGAGGATCATAAATGGTATGAACTAGAAACTACTGAAGGTAAAACAGTAGACATGAGGCCTTACTTTCCACTTACTCCATATTTATTTGTTGCCGATGTTATTACAAGAATTGAATCTGGTCGTAACTGGGGTGATGCAAAAGATATTTTACAAGCATTATCAGGAGCACAGTTTAGAGCTGGTGCAAGTTTACAGTTAATACAAAACTTACTAGATGGTTTAGGTGGTTTAGATACAGAAGAAAAAGTAAACAAGTTTATGTCTGATTATGTGTCTGATGTACTTGGTGGTTTTTTAACACCGCTAAGAATGTTTAATGACTTTATAGAACAAGAACAAGACTTTAGAGCACCAGTTCCTACAGGTGAATTTTTAACTGATACAACCAATAGATTAAAAACAAGTATACCTATAGTAAGAGAGCAGTTTCCAGAACTACAATCACCAACCAGAGCGGCTGCACCTGGAAGACCTGATACGGTCAAATTACCGATTGTGGGTTCAGAAGTACCAGGACCATTAACAAGACAGCTTACTGGTGCTACTGTAAGAGAAGAAAAGAATATAGCGGAAAGAGAGTTCGATAGACTTGGTTATAAAAGAAGAGATATATTACCTTACTCTGGTAACGCTGTTGTAGATCAAACAAGAGCAGAATATTTAGGACCTTTAATAGAAACAGTTATACCCGTTCTGGTTCAAAGCGAACAATATCAATCAAAAAACAACCAAGAAAAAAATGTTTTATTAAGACAGTCTTTAAAACTTTTAAGAGATGCTGCTAATGATTACATAAAAGAGAACAGAATAAATGAAGAAGCATTTGCAAAAGCAGCCTTCAATAGGCAGCCTAAATATATAAAGGCTTTACTAAACTCACAAGGTATCACAGCTGAAACTTTCTTAGAAAACTATGACACGCAAGACGGAGCGAATAGGTAGGAGTGGCGAATACTTAACCTGCTCAGTTCTGGCGAGAGAATCAGACACCGTTACAATAATGCCTCATACATCCCATGCCGATGTAATCTTTGAGTGGAAACATAAACTATATAGATGCCAAGTTAAAACAGTCACACATATAGAATCTAAATATAAAAATTGGCGATTTGATATTCGCAAAGGCAATACCACAAAAGGAAGACATTATAATAAAAATCAAATAGATATAATCGCAATGGTTAATCTTGAATACCAGACCGTATGCTTTAGAGCCTTTTGTGATTGTCAAACAACACAAATCACGATAAAGGACGAAATTATGAAATCAACCAATTCTATTGATAGTTTAAAAGAAGCTATGGAGTCGATTATTTTGGCGACTAATGGTCGACAAGACAAAAATGAGTCGACTTCTGGTACTAAAAAAACTGCAATAAATGGCTGATTTCTGGTCTTTGACCCCTTCGTCTATCGGTTAGGACACCTGGTTTTCATTCTTAAATATTATCCATCACACAGTTTCTCGACTCTACATTATTTCCCTAAAAACCCTTGTTTTCTTTACAAGATTCGATTTATAATCTACTTAATAGGTAATTAAAATACACGTCATTTCGACACTAAAGGTCGACTGTATGGCGACTCTGCTTGGAGGTACGAGTTATGGCTAGATATAAAAGAGATACAAAGGTAAACAATTTATTAATCACAGAAAAAACTTATAGAGTTTTCTATCGCATTAATGGAAGGAAGAGAGAACTAACTCTTGGTACTAGAGACATACCAATTAATGTAGCAAGAAACAAAGCACAACAAATACTTGGTGAAGTTGCACAAGGTATTGATCCATTAAATACCAGAGGTGGAGAAACTTTAAATCAAGCGTTTGAATATTACATTGACAAGCTAATACAAAATAAAAGAAGAGTTGCTATGCCTAACAAGAACGGTAAGCCTGGCGAGTATGTAAGAATGTGGGATAAAGATGTTAAGAATGATTTAGGTAAAAGAAATCTAACAGATATAACTAGGGGTGATATTACAAGATTACATTTAGAAATATCTAAAAGAGGTTCTTATGCTGCTAACAGAGTTGTCCAAATGATATCTGGTTGTTATAACCATGCGATAGCATTGTCACTTGTAGAAATAAACCCTTGTAAAATTAAACTAAACAAAGAACTTATTAGTGAGAATGAAATATCAGACAAAGAGTTTGCTGAATTACAAAGACAAATAAACATTAAGAGACAAACTGTTCGACCTAACTTTGTTAGCTCTTTAGATTACATAGAACTTTGTATGCACTCTGGCGGTAGATGTAAGAGTGAGATAGGCAGTGCCAAGTGGTCTGATTTAAAAGATAACAAGATAGTTCTAAGCGAACATAAGACCGACCATGAGACTAATGAAGATAGAGTCATCTATCTAAGCAATCAAGCTATGATGGTTATTAATAAGCTAGAGAGAAAGGGAGAATACATCTTAGATGTAGATTACCCTGTCAAGATGTGGAAACAACTAGCTAAAAAGATTGGTAGACCAGAACTAAGGTTGCATGATCTAAGACATAACTTTTGTACTATGGCTGGTGAGATTATGGAACTACCAGAACTAATGAAACTATCTGGTCATAAGAGTATGTCTGCTGTTTTACGTTATCGTAAAGTAAGAGAGCCAAGAGCAATCAAAGAAATGCAAAACGTAGGCGACTATATGACCAAGATAATGATGTCTAATTAATCTATTGGATTACCTTCTGGGTCAACACCATAGACCATTTCTAATTCAAGTTCGATATAGTGAATAGCTTTTCGTAAGTCTTTCACTCTATCTTCTTTCTCTCTAGTCACATACTTAACTACATTAGTTAAGTTAGGCGTTAGTCCATTGCTATACGCATACTCTAAAGGTTGAATACCTTTATCTTTATAATGGCTTCCACCAATTTGTTTTTGTGTTGCTTTCATTCTGGCTCTATCCCACTCTTCAGGGGTTACATTATCTATACTCATTTATTCCTCCAAATTAATGATTAAATTTTATTGATAATTTTTCTGTAATTTATTTCTGAAGTTTTAATCTCAATAATATTTCTATTATTTTTGCTCAGTCACTTGCTTTATTAAAATTACTTCGAGTAGAATAACATAATCCACACAGTAATAGGTAAACAACATGGAAGAAAAAATATTTTTAAATCAAAACGAACTTGCTGAGCGATGGGGAATGTCTCCAAGAACTTTAGAGAACTGGCGTTCACATGGCAAAGGACCATCTTATGTAAAGCTAGGCGGTCAAGTTAGATACAAGTTCGAGGAAATCATAAAGCTAGAAGAAACATCACAAGTCGGAGAGTAGTTTGGTCAATGCACGAAACAAAGGTCGCAGAGGTGAGCGAGAAGTTATTGATGAAATCAAAGAACTTTTAGGTATTCAATTAGAAGTTAACTACTCACAAACATTCGGTGGTGGCCACGACTTACTAGGCTTAGATGGTTTTGCTATCGAAGTTAAAAGAAGAAAAGTCATTACACCAGGAGACTTAAAAAACTTTTGGGAACAAACAACCACACAAGCAAGGAAGGTGAGACTCTTACCATGCTTATGGTTTAGAGCTGACAGATCAGACTGGCGCGTAATGATAGCTAACACTTACGCACTTAAAAATAATTTATTTGAAATGGAAGATTTCAATGTTGCAATGAATATTTCTACAGAACTATTTGCATCATTAATAAGAGAGGAGTACGGACTTGTCACACGCGATATTATCTCCTAGCAGTATTAATAGAATAATCCGTTGCCCTGCTAGTGCAAAGATAAATGCAGCTGCGGAACGTAAAGGTAGCATGGCAGCAGCCAGAGGTACTTCTACCCATGAAATGGTAGAAGCCTTATTAAAAAATAGATTAGATGGTATTTCTTTAGCTGACTATTATCTTGGTAGAACAGTAGATGTAGATGGTTTTAGTTTTGATATCACGCAAGATGATATCGACATGGCAGAAATCTATGTTGATTATATTAATAAAAGAACTGAAGAACTTAACGGTAAATTACTTGTAGAAGAAAAAGTAAATGCTCCAGATATAAACGATAACCTTTGGGGAACTGCTGATGCAGTTATCCTTGGCGAAGGTAATAGAATGGTCGTTGGCGATTTAAAGTCTGGTGCATGGGCAGTAGATGTTGTTATGAACGAACAGCTAATGTGCTACGCCTTGGGTTGCCTATCAAGATGGGGTAACGAAAATACAGTCATAGAAATGACAATCATACAACCAAACAAAAGAGCCTTTCATAAAGATGGGCCTATACGAACTTGGGATATTCAAGCAGTCGACTTAGTTGACTGGGGCTTGAATATTCTGAAGCCAGCTTGTGATGAAGCAATGG
>Ga0181387_1000408_pt1 | contig 9879 bp, 20 predicted proteins | sample 10SPOviralmetaG_FD_130119 | JGI IMG/M metagenome (GOLD analysis project Ga0181387, IMG submission 130119) | Marine viral communities from the oligotrophic San Pedro Time Series (SPOT) site, San Pedro Channel, CA, USA - 10 SPOT_SRF_2010-04-27 | ecosystem: Environmental > Aquatic > Marine > Strait...
TCGTTATTCCAGTGATCAATTATTCCGTACTCAATTAATTCACCGTCGGGTCCGTATACATCATGATCTGGGTTATTAAATACTGGTTGTCCAAATTCGTCAATAAATCCTTCATAGTTCCATTCCATTGGGATAAACAAAGAATATAAACCAGACTTCGTTTGTCCATTGCGGTTTCTAGAAGTGACATCTGAATCATTGTACAATTTTTTAAAGTTATCTCCTCCTTTGTCTAGCGCGTTGGACGTTGAGCCCATCATGCATTTACCTACAACCCTAGCACCTAATCTAAGACAAGTTTTTGTAACTCGCCAGTTGTTAAGTATGTTATCAGGTCTTTCCCACTTTCCACTTTCATCGTGAACTAGTAGTGATAGTTTTTCACCATCATAACTGTTATCACCTGTATTTTTCCAATCAATCGTTGTGTCAAGTCCTTTTATCTCTTCTAGCTTTTCATTTACCTCTATTTTTTTACGAGTAAACTTGCTCGCTGGTACACGATACGCTAGCTCAGACTTAGGTCTATCCATACCATCTTGTATTGGCTTAAAGAAAAAAGGATAATTTATAGATATAGGTACAACCTTGTCTGTAAACATCTTTTTTGCATCGGCACCACTTTTAGATAGTATCCCATATCTACTATCACTCGATATTGTAGCTAAGTTAACGGTTTCAGCAGAGCTCATAAAAGAAAAGCCAGAACGTCTGTTTTTAAGATAACACATGCCGTAGCATCTTTTGTCAGCTTTGCAAGCCTCCCAAAATATAAAAAATAATCTATTAGCTTCACGAAAGTCTGGAGCACCAACATCTATTTTTGACCATTGTAAGTACATGTAGTGAGTTCCTGTAATATAAGTTGGAACACTAGCATTTTGAAACCAGAAACCCTCGTCTCTTCTCTTAAATTCCTCATCTATATAATCGTACCATTGTTCTTTTTGCTCTTCAGGATAAGCTCGCCAGTCAAATATATTTTTTATTTTACTTAACTGCTTTGGCGTATCAATACGACTCCACTTGTTACTACTGTTGCTATACACACTACTAGGTTTTTTTGGTAATGCTATTTTTAAATTCTGTATTTCTATTATATCTCCAATCTTTCCAGTCTTAGATATAACAACAACATCATGCTCTTTATTGTAGCCGTACTTCCACTTCTTACCTTTGTTAAGTCTACTTATAGTAGTCTTTTTAATAGGTTCAATTATACTATATAGCGTTTGCTCGTAACTCATTTAGATCTTCCTTCAGCAAATCCTTTAAAAACACGTTCTTCTTTTTGTTCAGGCTCTTTACCTTCTAGTAAATTTTCTTCTTCTTGTATTCTATTAAGTATTTCAAACGCATCGAATATAGCTAACTTTTTAGTAGCAGCTGCATTTTTTAGTCTATCAGCAGTAATATCATCACCGCTATCGACAATAGCTTCTTTAGCTACTTTAATAAGCTCTTCAACTGCTCTATGCCCAGCTTGGATTATACTCTTCTTCGTCTCCTTGATATTCATACTTAATAGTAATAAAATTTGATAATACTCTATACAGTCTTTCGCCTTCAACAACAAACTCGTATTCGCTGCTAGGTCTAAAACCTACTAAATCACCTACCTCAACAACTTTGTCAGAATATTTAACAACACCTATTAAAGGCCTTTCTTGTTCAGTATTAAATTGATCTACAGCTTTTATAGGCTTGACAAAGCAATAGCCGTCAGGTGCTTTCCACTTTTCTTTTGACTTAAATAAAAATATTTGATCTATTGAAATTATATATGTGTTTTCGTTAAAAAAAGATTTACTGTTTCTTTCTTTGCCTTTAACGTCGTGCCAACGTCTAAACACATTGTGATGTACTAGTACCGTATCACCTGGCTTAATATTTGTTTTAAGCTTTGTTGGTGTAGACACTACTCTAGCTAGCCTGTTAACATGTTGGTGATTAAAAACCTCAGTGTTTGTTATTAACTCAGAGTTTCCGATTTTTTTAACGTTGTTATATCTTTCACCTATTGGCTCTACAACAAAGTTATAAACGCTTTTCATTAGTATTGCAGGTTATATTCAACAGATACAGCCATGTTTTTGTTAAAGTCTTTCCAAGGCAAAACATCTTTACCTTTTCTAATGTAAACAGAAAACTTGTCTTCTTCTTCTATAATATCGCAAATAGTATGACCACCATACACTTCTTGCCCAACGGCATAGTGCATGGCGTCATTCTTATAGTCTTTGCCGATACTAATCTTTCGTATCAGTTTCGACATCTTCTTGATATTTTATAGTTCCGTCTTGAATGTTTATGTCAACTTTACCATACTCTTCTTCAAGCTCTTTCTGCAAATGACCAATAGCCTCTTGAAAAGACATTACTCTTGTTACCATTTGACTTTTTTGTAGCTCTAATCTTCCAAGCTCTTGTTGACCAGAGTTTATAGCGTTTACTATATTCTGCATCTTTGTTAATTGCTCTTCAGTAACTTTTTCAGCTTTAGGCTTTAGGTCTACTACTTCTTTTGATTTTGGTGTTTTTCGTTTTGCCATAATTTAATTTGATTTAATTTAATTGTTAATATAATTCTAATTTGCCGTTTAAATAATTTCTAACGTCTGTAGCTTCGGCAGAGCTAAGCCCTCTTTCATAAACTAATACTTCGTATATTTTACCATCAAAACTACTAGTACCAGCTGCTGTTAATGCACCTACAAAGCCATAGTCAAAAGGATTATTGTCACCATCAAAGCTTTGAGTGCTTTCTACAGCTCCGTTAATTCTTAAAAATGCGTTGTTAGAAGTTCCAGTAGCAACTTCATACTCTAATAGTTGCTTATTGCCGTCGGTTGCTATGGCTGTAGTTGCGTTAAAAGTTACTGTTGTGCCGTTAGCCCTAAGCCTATGCTGAGTACTACTACCTCCTTGACCTATTCTCAAGAAGTCAGTGTTTGCGTTAGCTAGCAAGTTGTTTGTGGAGTGTTCATCGGCAGCTATAGCAAAAAATATATGAAATTGATTTACAGTTTGCGCTGCTGATAACTGTAAAGCGTCAGCATCACTGTCGCCTTCCCATTCACCTCCACCGTCTACTAAATAAGGTTTTTTACCAACGCTTGCTGTAGCATTAAGCCCATTACCAGAAGAATCAGCCCAAGCGTCAATAACCGCTGGATCACCTGAAGATGTTATACCAACTCCGTTTTGTAGCCAAAGTTGAAGTCCAGATATATCTGTAGGTGTAAAAGATATAGAGCCAGCTTGAGATATGCTATTACCTAGTCCTAGCATTAGTCGCCTATGTAAGCTATGCACATACCTGAAGTTAAATCTATTTCTGTATATCTACCGTAAATAGTAACTCCTTTAGGAAAAGTATTTGAAGCATCAATTTGCAAACCACCAGATCCTGATATTGCTGTCTCACTACCATCTGATAGATTATGAGCAGCTGCTTCTGTACCTGCGTATTCTAAACCTAATTTAGCTGTGCTAGTAGTGTCTGCAACTAATCCACCTGAAGCATCAAACACTGTGTCTGCTAAAAATGTAATAGCTACAAAAACCTTACCTGTTGGAGGACTTGCAGCTCCTGAAGCGTCTAAAAATAAAGAACCTAGTTGTCCAAAGCTGTACGCCGTGTCTTGTGTTATCGCCATTTTATTTTGTTTTTTCGTTTTTATTTGAACTTCCACCGAAGAAGAAGTCTATTATTGTGTTTACTTTAGCACTCATTGCGCCAAATATTGTTGATATAAAGCTAATTTCAAATTCACCTAGCTCTAAGCTTTTAGTAACAAAGTAATTAAACATTACAAATGTAATGCCAAAATATGCTACTGTAAATAAAGTTGCTAAAACCTTTTGAATAATAGCATCATCTTTATACATTTCTCTTGCAGACTTGCGATCTTCGACCTCTTTTGCAAACGCTTCCTTTTCTGCGTCCAAGAGTAGCTTCTTAATAGCCAACTTTGCTTCGTCTCTCTCTTTATCTGTCGTAACGACTTTGTCAAGTATTCCTTCTGCATTGTCTAAGACTTTACCTAAAAGCCCTCCCATTAAATTCTGTATCATATTATTTTCTTCCGTTGTTAGCGTCTACTTCCCATGGAAAACCTTCATCTCCTACTTCTTTCCATTGCCCATCAACATGTAACATGTCTTTACCGTTTATAGTTTTGCGCTCGTAAGTTATTCCGTTGTATTTAACGTGATCATCTCCATAAGATAATTTACCAGTTCTCATGTCTGTAGCATGTCTCATCTCATGGTTAATAACCTCACGCTCCATAGAACTACCTTGTGGTATTTGATCGCTTATGTATATTGAGCCGTCCATGTTAGCTTCACCCATAACTCCAGGCTCTAGCGGCTTTCTAATAACAGGTGTTCCAGGTACTGATATATCCGCATCACCGGCTTCTTGACCAAACCTCATTTTTTTTGAAAGCTTGCCGCCTGACGCTATTGGTGTTTCACCTTTACCTAGTTTAAATCCCATTATCTATCTTTATCTTTAATCATATCATCAATAGCTTTATTATAGACCTTATCAGTATATGACTTGTTGTTGTAGAATACACTTCTTTCAGATGTTGGCATATCTTCTTCGCCAAGTAATATCCTGTATATTCTACTTATTAACTGACTGCATTTAAACGATGTTTTAAATACTGAGTATTTTATCGTTGTTCTATTCCTGTGTCTCCACACTTCAATCCAGCCTAACTTTCTTAGTTTATCCCACCGAGTTTTATCCCAGCTCATGGTATAAGTACCATCTATAAATTCTTGTCTAGTAAACCGTTTTTGACAATCTAAAAATATTAGCAGTTCAAGATCGGCGTCTGTTAACCCGTAAGTCTTACAAGCCCACTTTCTAGTGAGCCTGTAATACTTTAGGATTTGTAATTCACGTAAATCGTGAGATGTTAATCTCATTTACTACGCTTCAGCAGTTATAGTGTTAGCACAGCCAGTTATAAACGGGCTAGCAAATACTGAGTTTGAAGCATCGCATATTGAAATCATCGGTTTGTCAATATTTCTAGCAGCAGTTATAGCGGCTGTAATATCAGCAATAACTTCTTTTTGCTTATTCGCTGTTATTGTAAGTAGAACGCTATCAGCAGTAAAAGTATCGTCATCAGCACTATTACCATAACCTAGCATTGCTTTAAATTCAATAAGTAGCTGTGTAGTAGTACCATCTGCTCTAAAACCTTTTAATCTACTTAAAGGAACGCACATAGCATCGCCCGCGGCGTTAAACAAGCCGTCTGTTTCCTCCATGAAGTATAAATATTTTTCTTTTATCATTTTTTTGTATTTTAAGTGTTAATAATTAATTAGGCTTCAGCCGTTACTGTGATTGTACATCCTGTAATGTGCGCACTTGCGTACACTGAATTTGAGTCATCTGCTACAACAATAAATCCATCGGAATGAGTTCCGTGTATTAGATTTAATATGTCTTCCATAACTTCTTTGTGCTTGTTGTCAGCTATTGCTAGCTCTACACTATCAGCAACAAATGTGTTGTCATCATGTGCTCCTGAATAACCAATCATTGGATCAAACTCCATCGTTAGCTCGTTAACAGCCGCAGACCCAGATACGTTTCTAAATCCTTTAAATCTTTCAACTGGTATAGCTACACAGTCGTTAGCCGCATCAAACGCACCGTCTGTTTCCTCCATAAAATATAACACTCTACCTGTTAGGTGTCCTTGAAATTCTTGCATAATTTTTCTTTTTTGTTAATTAATAATTTGTTTATTGTTTTAAGTTTAAGGATTTTGGTTTATGGTTTAGGTTTAATCAATTAATACCACGTCACGTGATTGTATGACTTGGTATAATTTATCGTTATACTGAACTCCGTGTCCAGCGTGTTTATCGTAGTAAACTACGTCTTTGTCTTCTATTCCTTCAACTAAGTTGCCAGTTGAAATAACATTAGCTTTTATATACCTGTTATCTTCATCGATGTCTTCTGTTAATATTAGACCCGCGACTTTCTTAGGCTCAGCTTTTATGTTTTCTACTATTATGTAATTATTTACTGCTTTCATCAATTCTAATATTTGAAATTACACAATCGGCAGATATAATAGTAGTTACAACAGATACCGCATTTTTAAGCGCAGACTTAGTTACAAGCACAGGATCAATAACGCCTTCTTCAATCATGTTAGCTTCTTTGCCAGTTACTACGTTTACACCAATACCATCACCTTCTGGATAACCTACGGTTTCAAAGCCAGCATTTGCTAGTATAGTTTTAAAAGGAGCTTTAATAGACTCTAATAAAATTCTTTCACCCGCATTGTCGGGTTCGATTTTTTTAGAAGCATTAAGGAGTGCAACTCCGCCCCCTGGTACTATACCTTCTTTTAGTGCTGCTTTAGTCGCGTATATTGCGTCTTCAACCCTATCCTTCTTTTCTTTGAGCTCGACTTTAGAGTCAGCACCCACTTTGATGATACCAACTGAACCCGATAGCATAGACAATCTTTGCTCCAGCTTTTTCTTAAAGAAACCATTTTTTTCATCTGCTACTAATTTTGATACTTGATCTATTCTTTCTGTCACATCTTCACTTAAATCTTCTATAGTAGTTATAACAGTATTTTTATCATCTGTAATAGCATATTCAGCTTCACCAAGCATTTCTACTGTTATAGCGTCTAGATCGTCTCCTAGTTCTTCATTCATAACTGTAGCTCCTGTAAGTACGGCTAAGTCTTCACACGTGTCTTTTTTAGTAGGGCCAAAGCCTGGAAGATCTACAATGTTTACTTTTATGTTTCCTTTCACCTTGTTCATTAAAAGCGCCGATTTTACTTGCTGAGCAACAGGTGCTACAATAAGTAAAGCTCGGTTGTTCTTAATAGCATATTCTAATACTGTCTGTATTTTACGTATGTTCGGTATCTCAGACATACATATTAATACTAGTGGATCTTCAAGCTCACACTTCTGCTTGTCAGTGTTAGTTACAAAGTGAGGTGATGTAAGTCCACAGTCAAACTGAACACCATCAACAACCTCAACGTAAGTCTCTTCGCTTTCAGAAGTTTCCATAAGAACAACACCATCTTTTCCTACAGACATATAAGCTTCTGCTATAATCAAACCTAGCTCAATATCGTTGTTACAACTAATCGCAGCAACATTATTAAGCATGTTATCATCAACGTCCACTTTAACAGTGTCTAAATAGTCGTTAATTTTAATTAAACCAGATTTAATACCTTGTTTAATTTCTCTAACTGTAGCTTGTTTGGATGAGTTTACTTTTTGTAGTAGTGATTCAGCTAGTACTGTGGCTGTTGTAGTTCCATCACCAGCCTCTCTAACTGTATTTCGGGCTGCTTCCTTGATTAAGGTTGCCCCCATGTTTTCAACCGGGTCATATAAGACTACGCTTTCCGCAACGGTTACACCATCTTTTGTTATGACCGGATTTCCTCGTGCGTCTTCGTAAATAACGCATTTTCCGGAAGCTCCTAAGGTTGATTTTACGGCTTTTGCTAGCTTCTCAACGCCAGCAACCACTTTTTTCTTGGCATTTTCGCCAAAAGTAAGATCTTTGATGATCTCACTAGGTAGATTATACTCCATTATTTGATTAAATTAAATTAAAATACGATTATTTGAACGTTTTAACGACTTTTGGTCCTTTTGTAGCTTCTATTTTTTTAGTAAAATGCTCAACTGAACCGTCGATAGCTTGTTCTGCACCTTCTAGCGTCTCTCGACGTGTAACATCGTGCCAGTTATCGTTTTCAGGGTTTGAAACCTCTGTTTGATAATAACCGTTTGGCAGTTGTGTTATCCTCCAGTTCTCTTTGTTAGATAAATGCTGCCATTGCTTCTTGGTTTTATCGTTTACTTTCATTTCACCACCAGTTGTACTAGTAGTCTGGTAATATAGGTACGTCATTTTAATTTGGTTTTAGGTTAATATTAATTTACGATGTATATAGTTACTTATTTCTTTTCTTTTTTAGTACCTTTACCATCGTTACCACGATTTGCCTTAACAGACTTAAACTTACTGTCTTTGTGGTCGTAGTCTTTGCCTTTAATATTCTTACCAGCTTTTATTGCTGAACGACGCTTACGCTGATTCTCTGCTTTTTTCTTACGTCTAGCAGGTGTCATAGCCGTCTTTTTATCACGAATAGCTTTTTGACGCTTAGCGGTAGCTGTTAGTTTTTGTTTTGCCATAACTAGATTATTACATAGTAAGACAATATAGTTAAAAGTGTGACACAAGCTAGTTACTATATAACCTTAATAGGCTCTTGTCACTATTTTCGTATTATAAATATAGGGGTATAGTGTTGCCCCTACTATGTCATGACATAATGTCATATCAAAAGTCGTTTTGTTAAGGCCCACGGGCCCCCACTTTCACAATTTTCGTTACGATTTTTCACGTTTTACTTTTTGTTGCAAAGTTAATACGACTATTATTGGATAATATAAATGTAAATAAAATATATATAAACACTTTAAATTAAATAAACTATGTCAAATTTAACTACTAAAAGATTCGTAATTCGCAAATCATTAATCGGTAACAATACAATCATTACATTCACTAACAAGAAAAATGATACAATCACTTACAATCATGATGATATTTACTCTGAATTTCAAGAAAGATTTGAAACTATGGACTGCTTCCAGAAGTATGGTAACTATACTAACAGTAATAACATACCTGCGTTCGCTCGACACTTACAAATCAAGTAATACTGATGAGACTTCAATAGTCGAAACTACTTCGGTAGTCTATTACAAACTTAAATTAAATTACTATGCAAATTACAAATCGCAAAACTGGTAAAGACGTAACTAAATACGTTCTACTATATCTCGAAAACAAAATTACTCTTGTTGAATATCATAAAGCAATTGGAATTACAAAATAAATACGAGATATATTGGATAATATAAATGAATATAAAAACTAAATAATTAAATTATGAATTACAAAACTCTTTACATCACTGGATTTCAAAACCTAAAAAACTTAATTAATAAATTAAATAATGATTCCACTATAATTGATTACACTTATGAATGTGAATCTCGAGGTGAATCTGATGACACTCATGAATACTTTGTACAAATAATTAAATAACTAAATATGGAAATTATACATGATATTACAATACTAATTATACTTGGAATTACTTTACAATTTATTGAAAGTGTAATTGTACACAAAGAGGAGTAGTGGTATACCTCAACACTAAAATTATCACATAAACAAATTATATACTTTTAAAAACTAGAAAATATGTCTAAATACAACAAGAAAAATACTACAATATTACAAGTAAGTTTCATTACATTTCAAATTACAATGTTTGTATTACTACATATCTTGACAAACTAAATACGACTTATTCTGGATAATATATATGAGTTTAATAAATAATAATAATATAAATTAAATTCTTTAAATAAAATAAAATAAATAATAATCTTTAAAAAAATAAATATTTTGAAAACTATAAAAAATAATTCTTCAACAAATATAATTAAATTAAATAATCAAACTTATATTCCATTTCAATTACACCAACTTCCAAAATATTATAATGAAATATCTTTATCAGAACAATTTAATTTAAAAGGTTATACTTATATAAATATAAATTCTTTAAAATCTTATAATATTGATACTCATTCTTTAAACAAAGATTTAAACTATAAATTAAAAAGATAACAAATTAAATACGAACAAGTATGGATAATATAAATGAATCTAATAAATAAAAATAATATGTCAAAATTAACGGAACAAAAAATAATAGATAAGGTCGTAGATGAAACAGTCGATACAATAATAGATAA